>ENA-OWNT01000175-OWNT01000175.1-seawater-metagenome-genome-assembly--contig:-NODE-175-length-184673-cov-6.262232_pt1 | contig 184673 bp, 153 predicted proteins | sample MGYA00238136_ERZ651165 | MGnify/ENA primary metagenome ERZ651165 (study PRJEB26861, sample SAMN08777766) | seawater metagenome | isolation source: coastal seawater | place: USA: Florida | collected...
GGCGGCGCCGATGTAGGCCAGCAGGAAGAAGAAGCCCCATTGCCCAGCTTGCTCGACGTAGCGCGTGCGTCTCGGCTCGCTCATCGGATGCCGCCGGTCGTGCCGCGTGCCCGGGTCATGGACGTGCTCCGATCTCTCGCTCTCGTGCTCGATCGTCACCGAGCCGCAGAGGAGGGGGCAGGGTCGAACGTCCCCCGCCGCGGCGTCAGGGCCGGATGAGGCGGAGCAGATCGCGGGTGAGCTCGTCGGGTGATGTCTCGCACGGGCTGTGCCCGCCCGGATAGACGGAGAGGCGGGCATCGATCTCCGCGGCGAACCGTCGGTGCAGCGCCAGAGGCCACACGTCATGCTCGCCCACCGCCACCAGCTTCGGCACCGGCGCTCGCCGCACGGCATCACGCAGGTCGGGCGAGCGCTGCATGAGCTCGAAGACATCGCGCACCGAACGACCGCGAGTCTGAGCGAAGCGATGGCGCACGAATCGGAGCCGCGACGGCGGGACGCGCTTGATGTTGCAGCGGATCGCCATGATCACGAGCGCCGCCTGGAGCCTGCCGTTGAGGTGCGCGCTGAGTGCACCGAGGAGGGGCACGCCACGGAACGCCTTCCCGAGCTGCGGGGGAGAGCTCAGGAGCGTCAGGCTCGAGAAGAGGTCGGGGCGCTGGACGAGCGTCAGCTGCGCGACGATGCCTGCGAAGGAGTAGCCGAGCACGTGGGAGGGCGAGTCCCTGGCTTCCAGGATGCAGATGAGGTCGTCGACGAAGAGGGCGTAGTCGTAGTGCGCCCTGGGCGGGACGAGCCGTTCGGGTCCTGCATCGGCGGACTCGTACTGACCAGCGAGGTCGAAGCTGAGCACGCGGTACCCCGCCTGCGACAGCCGGGGCATCATCAGGGAGAAGTCCTCCTTCGAGCCCGTGACGCCCGGCACCAGCACGATGGAGTCGCCTCCGGGCTGGCCGGCGCTGATCGAGGCGAGGCGGCCGCTCGGAACGTCTAGCCGCCCCTTGACGGACCCGAGCGGCGGCGCCGACCAGTCTGCGACGTCCACCACGTCCGGCCCCGCTGCGGTGTGCCACTCCTCCCTCGGTTGCGCGTCCGGTCGCTTGCCGGGGGCTGCATCCTCCTCGTCGCTCACGAGGCGGGCGCCTGCACTCGCAGCTGCCCGGTGACCGCGTGGACGAACCGGTGCAGCCGGCGGTACACCGCTTGCGACTCCGCATGCCGTGCGTCCTGCTGCCACGTGTGCACCGCATTGCGGACGGATCGTTCGTAGACGATCGCATCCACGGGGATGCGATGGGACCGGAGCCGCTCGATGAAGTTGAGGTTCGCCCGATAGAAGTAGTCGCGCTCCGACGTCGTCACGAGCACCGGTGGGAAGGCGGGATGCAGCCATTCGATCGGTGAGAGGTATCGCGCCTCCCGGCGCAGCCATCCGAGGCTCGCACCTCCACCGACCGTGCGCGGCGGCGTCCGTCGGCTGCGCGGCAGGAGCATCCGGACGAAGCTCAAGCTCAGCACCGAGTCGCGGTCGAACACGACGGAGAAGTCCACGACGCTGCAGTGCTGCACCAGCCCCTTGAGCCGATGCCGTTCGGGAACCCGGCGCAGCCCGTGGTGGCGCGCCAGCTCGGGGGAGAGGGAGGTCGCGGTGAGGAGGGCAGCGATGTGGCCGCCGGCGGAGTCGCCGCCCAGCACGATGCGATCCGGATCGCCGCCGTACGACGCGATGTTCGCCGTGACCCACGCCAGCACGGCGGCGGCGTCCTCGGCCACGGCCCACAGCTCGCCGCGGTCGGACACGGTCAGGATGCGGTCCTCCTCGATGTCGACCGGCGAATCGGTCACGGCGAGGTTCGACTGGTCGTAGGCCAGGATGCTCCCGCCGCTCACCAACACAAAGGACTGGTGTCCGCCGCCGTTCAGCTCCGCGTGGGGGGCCACCGTGGCCGTGGGTGCGAAGCCCAGCTCCTCGGCGCACGCCAGCTCCGTGTGCGCCCGGCGCTCGATTGCAACGAGGCTCACGCAGTCGGCCTCGCCGTCCGTCCAGACGACCGCCAGCGAGCCGTCTTCGGGGTGGGCGCCGAGGGTGGGAATGCCATCGGCTTCGACCGTCCACTCGATGGCCTCGCTCCAGGCGGGGTCCCAGGCGAGGAAGGTGGCCTTGCCGAGTGGGTTGCCACGCGAGTCGGTCTCCCCGAGCGAGATGCCGAGCGACCGTCCGCTGTCCACCATACCGGTGACGACCACATCTCCATCGCGGTCGGAGTCCCAGGTGTCCAGCTTGAGAACGCCCAATAGATCACCATCTTGGATGTCCCACGCATAGATGACCGGGCTGTCGTGGGTCTTCGTGTACAGCACTCCGCGGATGACCTCGGCCTGGGACAGCTTGGGTGGCGGTGCAGCGTCCCCGCCTTCCTTCAGGCTCAGCTCCACGGGTTCGCCCAGCAGGTCGGCCTCGGCGTAGACCTCCATCACACCGTCGGCTTCGCGGTACACCAGCACAGTCTCGTCGTGGGTGCCCCGCATCAGGTGCACATTGGCGTCCCACCGGCGCAGGTCCATGGACAGGGTGGCGTCGTCGAGGTCCTGGGCGCGGATGACGTCGTTGCCGTCCGCGTCCACCTCGTGGAACAGGACCGTGTGGTGCGTGCCGACGGCTTCTTCGGGAGTGTAGGGGCCCGGCTCGTACGCGCCCTCTTCCTCTTCGCCGGTGTCCTCATCGAGCCCTGTGTCGGAGCCGGTGTCGTCCCCGCCTGGGTCGTCCGTCTCCAGCGGGGCGTGGTCGTCGCAGTCGATGTCGGTGGTGTGGCCGTCGTCCCCTTCGTCTTTCTGTGCAGGGTCCACACAGGCCACGAGTAGAGGCAACACAAGCAACGAACGGAACGTCAACATGGCGGGCTCCCGGGAGGGTCGACTCAGCTCGACCTCACCCCGTCACCGTAGGGTCGCAGGCACCTTGCGCCATCCTTCCCCGTTCTCTCAGATGGCCATCCCGTAGAGCCCGTAGAGGAGCATCTTCGGCGAGATGGTGCGCAGCTCCAGCATCTGGCGCTTGATCTGGGCCGGCCGCATGTAGAAGCGCCGCAGCGCCCACGACTGCATCTTGATGAGCTCGTCGGGGTCGTAGCCGTCGGGGTGGTAGATGAGTCGGTCGGGGTCGGGGTTGAAGGTGGTGTAGTTCTCCCAGTCGTCGCGGAAGAGGTCCTTCTGCCACCGGTCCTCGAACAGCTTGGAGCCCGGGAAGGGCACCGTGATGGCGAACTTGGCGAAGTCCACGTCGAGGTCGACGGCAAACTCCACGGTCTCGCGGGTCATCTCCGGGGTCTCACCGGGCATTCCGATCATGAACAGACCCACCGTCTGGATGCCGGCCTGCTTTGCATTGGCCACACCCTCTCGCACCTTGGCGGTGGTGATGTTCTTGTTGACGTTGCCCAACAGAAGGTCGGAGCCCGACTCGATGCCCATCAGCACCCGGCGGCAGCCTCCCCAATACATGAGGTCGGCGGTCTCCTTGTCGAGTCGGTCGGCGCGGGTCTCGCTGAGCCACTGGCACTTTTCGTGGAGGCCGCGGTTCACGAGCTCCTCGCAGAAAGGCTTGAGGTCCTTCTTCACGAGCGGGAAGATGGGGTCGACGAAGCCGATCTGCTTCACCCCGAAGCGGTCCACGAGGTACTCGTACTCGTCGACAATCTTGATGGGGTCGCGCTTTCGGTAGACCTTTCCGCCGGTGTTGATGAGCGAGCAGTAGTCGCAGCGGTAGGGACAGCCGCGTGAGCCGGTCATGGTGAGCACGGGCTTGGCGAAGTCGGCGAACGGCAGCAGGCCGTAGCGGTGGTAGGGGAACAGGTGCCAGGCGGGGTAGGGCAGGCTGTCGAGGTCGCGGTTGAGGCGCCGCTCCTTGTTGGTGATGACGTCGCCGGCGCTGTCCTTCCAGGTGATGCCGTCGACCTTGGCGAGGTCGGAGTCGTTGCCGAGGGTGAGGGCGTCCACCAGCTCGCAGATGGTCTCCTCGCCGTCGTGGTGGATGCAGAAGTCGGCCTCGCCGTCGCGCACGATGTCCTTGGCGAAGACATCGGCGTGTACCGCTCCCCAGACGATCTTGACGTTGGGCAGGCGGGCGCGGATTCGGTTGGACAGCTCGGCGCAGATGGGTGCGGATGGCGTGAGCACCGTCATCCCGACCATGTCGGGCTTGAAGGCGACCGTCTTCTCCACCACGTCGTCGCCCGAAAGCTTGTCTGCGAACATGTCGATGGCGCGGACAAAGCAGCCGTGGTGCTCGAGGGCGGCGGCGATGTATGCGAGGCCGATGCAAGGCATGGGCTCGAGCAGCCCGGCAAAGCGACCGAGCTTCTTCATGTTCATCGCGGGGTTGATGAGCAGCACACGCACGCGGGCCTCCGGTGGTCGGTGGACGCGGGGGTTGACGCGGCCGGCCGAAGCGTAGCCCACGGTAGCGGTCGGGCGAGCGACCCGCACCGGTCTGGCGTGCGCGGGACGTCGACAGCGGCTCTGGCGCGAGGTCGGCGTGCCGAACCCCCCCCGCGTCCGCTACGCTCCGGCCCTTGTTCGGAGAGCCCATGACCGCCCGACTTCACGTCGCCTCCAGCTCTGCGCTGCGTCCCGATGGCGCCCATGATGCCGTCGTCCTGGTGGCTCCGAGCCCGTCCTCGCCCATCCCCCGCAGCCTCCGGCCCGCCATCAGTGTGGCCGCCGCCGTGGACGCCACCCTCGACGCGGGAGTCCACCTGCTCGTCACCGACCTCGCCCCGGGTCGACGACTCATCTTCTCGGCCACCGGACCCCTTGGAGGGGATGTGCACGATGTGCGCTCGGTCGCGGAGGCCGCCGGACGCGGGCTGGTGCGGGCGCGGGATGCCGGGGCACGGAGACCGGTGCTTGTCTTGGCGGGAATGCCGTCAAGCAAGCCGTTTTCGAATGCGCTTGAAGTGGGCGCGCTCGGGGCTCTGGGCGCACTTTGGCAGCCTCTGGAGGCCCGTGAGGCTCTGGGAGAGGCGGTGGTGGAGCCCGTGGAGTCCATTGCGCTGCTGGTTCCCGGTGACGTCGACGGAGATGCCCTCGTCAAGCGGGTTCAGGGCCTCGACGATGCCAGGCGGCTGGCCCGGGACATCTGTGGCACCGAACCCGAGCGGATGTCCCCGCCGAAGATGGCGGAGCTGTGTTCGGCTGCGTTTGCCGACACCAGCGTGCGCGTCGACGTCTTCGAGGTTGTGAGCCAGCTCGTCAGCCACTACCCGCTGCTGATGGCCGTGGCCCGCGCGAGCCTGCCGGTGCGCCGCCACCATCCCCGCGTCGTGCGCCTTCGCTACGAGGGCGAGGGCCCCATCACCCGCACGGTGCTGCTCGCAGGCAAGGGGCTGTCCTACGACACCGGCGGCGCCGACCTCAAGGCGGGCGGTCACATGGCGGGCATGAGCCGGGACAAGGGCGGTGCTGCGGCCGTGGCGGGGCTCATGTTGGCTGCAGCCAGGCTTCGACCCAAGGGACTGCGCATCATCGCCGAGCTGGGTTGTGTGCGGAACAGTGTGGGTGCCGAGGCGCTGGTCAGCGACGAGATCATACGGGCCCACAGCGGGTGCCGGGTGCGCATCGGAAACACGGATGCCGAGGGCCGTCTGGTGATGGCCGACCTGCTGTCCCACCTGCGGGGAGCCGCCACCCGCTGTCCCAATCCCCACCTGTTCAGCGTGGCCACCCTCACCGGCCACGCCAGCCGGGCCGTGGGTCCCTACTCCATCGCGATGGACAACGGACCCGCCCGGAAGGCCGGCATGGCCGTGGGGCTGGAGCGGGTGGGCGACCTGTGGGGCGACCCCTTCGCTGTGAGCCGCCTGCGTCGAGAGGACTTCGCCTTTGTGCGTCCCCGCAGCCGGGCCGACGATGTGTTGTCCTGCAACAATGCCCCGTCCACCCAGACCCCGCGTGGCCACCAGTTTCCCATGGCCTTCCTCGCGATGGCGTCGGGCCTGGTCAACCATGGCCTGGGCACGGCCTTCCCGCTGCCCTACACCCACATCGACATCGGTGGCAGTGGGGTCGAGGGTGGGGACTGGCAGCACGGGCGTCCGTCCGCGGCGCCGGTGCTCGCTCTGGCCAAGCGCCTGTTTTGATGGCGATGGGCGTGCTGGAGGCCATCCTGGTGACGGGGCTGGCGGCCGAGGTCACCGCTGCAGTCGACCTGTCCGCCTGGGACCCCGCTGCCTCCGACTACCCGGTCGCCCGCCTGGGCGCGGCCTTGTGCCTCGGACACCCAGACGGTCATGCGTTGGCCACCGCCATCGTCACCTACGGACGGCGCCCCGGACGGTCGGCCTGGGGGCACACCTCACTGCGCTTCCTCGCCTGCGAAGGCCAACAGCTCGTGGATGTCGAGCTCGAGTACTACCGACTCGACGCCTCCATCGAGCGCTGGTTTGCATTGAACTACACCGATGAGGCCTGGGCCCACGACGACGCCTTTCTGGGTGAGATGCACGGAAAGCTGGTGCTTGTGCGCAACGACCGCCCGGTCGACGGCGGCTTCTATGCCGCTGAGATCCACAAGAACCGCGAGGTGGTGGAGGCCTGGATGCCGTGGGAGCCCGAGGTCCAGCGCGTGGTCTACCGCACCTTCACCGACCGGCATGCGCGTCAGATCGACACCTTGCGCAGGGGCGCCCCCCTCGATGGCCACGACTATGCGCCGATGGGCACCAACTGCACCCTCCATGTGCGAGAGGCCCTGGGCATCGCGGGCGGCCACTCCGGCGAGTGGGTTGGCAGCGTGTTTCCCATCGCCAACCTCCGCATGCTGGAGGACACCCCGGGGGTGGACTTTGTGTTGCATCCGTCGCCCAGCGCGATGCGTCGCCTCGCCGGTCGGGAGGAGGTTGCGGTGGACACCCGACGCATCCCCACCCACATCTGGCGCCGGGGACTCGCCAAACGCAAGCGAACCGTCGTCGAAGACAGCCTGCCCGACGCGGTTCCCGTGATTGTGCGGCGCCTGTTGGAGTCATCGGACGCGACTGCCGACCTGCCGTAGACCCTATTCCAGAGGGTCGGCCCGCTGAGGTGCCTTGCCCAACAACGAGGCGGGACCCTTCTTGCGCTTGCTCCACCAGGCGTCGTGGCTGTTTGTGCGGGGGAAGGGCACGTCGGGCACGGGCTTGTCGAGGAAGGCACACAAGGGCCCCCACCCGTCCTTCACCTCGAACTCCAGCAGCTGCTCGGCGGGAATCGCCGCGCGTACGGCGGCATTGTGCGCCTCGAAGCGGGCCATCACATGTGCACGGTCCTTCAGGCGTCCGTCGAACTCCCGCTTGAACAGGGTATCGGTGAGCTTGAAGACATCGACGGTGCGTCGAAGTGGCTCCGAAAATGGCATCTGCAGGCCGATCTTCAGGAATTCGCCAATGGTGGGACCCGCCTGGAAGATGGTGGACGACGCGCTGTCGTACCAGCGGGCGGGGTCTCGGGTGGTGAGGATGAAGCGGGCGCTCGGATACCGGGCCAACAAGGGCTTGTACAGGGGGTAGGCGGGGAAGTCGGTGGTGGCCCGAAAGCCGTCGAAGACCTCCTCGAAGTCCACCGCCTCACCGGCATAGGCGCGCTGCCAGAGGCGCACATGGGAGGGCTCCGCCAGCAGCTCGACCATATGGTAGCAGGGCCCGAAGCCAAGCATCTCGAGAGCAAGCTTGAGGGACAGGGTTCCTGTGCGTCCCATTCCGACACCGATGACTTCGACTGGCACGGCATTCCCGGGAGTCCCCCCGGACCTGGGGGCACGACCGCTCGGAGCTAACCCGGTCGGCTCAGTGCGCGGTTACGGGCCTGCCATGTCCGTATCCACGCCATCTCACCTCGGCCTCGCCTGGGAGCTCACATCCGTCACCGGGTGGGGCGTCTATGGCACCCATGTATTGCGTCACCTTGCGCTGATGGAGCGACCGGTCCCCGTGTTGCTCAAGCAGCCGGCCCGCTTCTCCCCCGACCCCCTCGATGCGGCCATGTTCGCGCCCTACCTTCGGCAGCAGCAGGCCCTGCTGGCCCGAGTCACACGCAACGGCCAGGTGGTGCCCGCCAGTCTCGACTTTCCTGTGCTGAAGACGCTGCTGCCCGGCTTTCGCACCGTCACCGCCGGCCGGGTGTTCTTCGGAAAGCCCGACCTCGGCGTCATCTTCTTCGAGAACACACGCATCACGGCCGCTGAACGCGAGGCGGCCAAGGCCTACGCTCGCATCGTGGCCGGCTCCACCTGGAACCTGGAGGTGATGCGCGGAAATGGCGTCCAACACGTCGATCTGGTGCTCCAGGGCGTCGACCCCGTGCTCTTTCATCCCATGCCCCGCCGTCCCATCCAAAGGGGCCGCTTCGCCGTCTTCAGTGGGGGCAAGCTCGAAGCTAGAAAGGGACAGGACATCGTGCTTGCGGCCTTTCGACGCTTTCACGCCCGGCACCCCGACAGTGTGCTCATCACTGCATGGCAGAACGCCTGGCCGGGCCTCGCGGCCGACATCGCGCACCGTGGCCTGGTGCGGGGCGTGCCCGAACAGCGCGCCGACGGCACCCTGGCCATCGAGAAGTGGGCGGTCGCCAATGGCCTGCCCCCCGGAAGTGTTCTCGACATGGGTTGGGTCTCGCACAAGGACATGCCCCGCATCCTCGCAGCCTGCGACTGCGGCGTGTTCGCCAGCCGCAACGAGTCGGGCACCAACCTGCCGGCGATGGAGTGCATGGCGATGGGAATGCCCGTCATCGTGTCCGACAACACCGGCCACAAGGATCTCATCGCAGCCGACGAGGCCGAACAGAGGGTGTTTGCGCTCCGCCAGCAACGTGCCGTCGCATCGCCCAAGGCCGGCTGGGGCACCGATGGCTGGGGCGAGTCGAGTGTGGATGAGCTCGATGCTTTGCTGGAGGTCCTCTACACCGACACCGAGCTCGCCCGAACCCGTGGACAGCGGGCCGCGGCCTTCATGCAGACACTGTCCTGGCACCACCAGGTGAACAAGCTGGTGCAGGTGGTGTCGCGATACTGCTGAGAACGGGGCGCTACCCGTGGCCGAGCCCGAAGAACCTACCGAGCGCGGGCGCCATGTTCTCCGGTGTGTTGGCTTCCCAGTGGCTGCCATCGATGGTGCGGCCCACCGGGGTGCCTGTCTTGTCGACCATCTCCCAGTGGGGCACGCCCATCGGACGGATCCCGAGCTCGCCCAGCGACTTGGTGTGCTTGTCGGCGTCGAGCTCGATGATGTGGGCGCCGGTGTGGGCTTCGATCATGCGAGGGTCGGTGAGGGCCGCCTTGTATTGCTTGCAGGGGCCGCACCACACGGCGCCGATGTAGACCACGGGCACGCCGGTCGCGTCGGCCACCGCCTTTCGGACCACGGCCGCATCATCGGTCTTCGTGGAGATCTTCGTCCACGCCACGGCTTCCACGGTGGCGGGCTTTGACACGGGCTTCTTGGCACTCTTGGGAGGCGGACTGGCTGCCGAGGGCGCATCTGCGGCGGCGGTGGCTGGCTTGCTGTCGTCACACGCCAGGCCCGCCAGCACACATGCGGCCAGCCCGAGGGCCAGCTGGCGCACCGACATGGTCAAGACACCGAGTAGGTGAGGGTGAAGACGACCTCGCCCTCCTGGCGCCGGAGCGTCCAGGCCTGCTTGGTGCCCGACTCATCGCGCTCGGAGCCGGTGAGAGAGCCCACGAGCCGGGCGCCTGCCATGTTGGCGATGGCCTTGAGAATGGGGTCGGTGGCGTTGAGCACCGCACCGACCGGCTGCATCCCCACCGAGTTGGCCAGCCCGCCGGCCGCGGTGGAGGCCTTGCCGGTGATCTCCAAGGCCTTGTCGAGCTTGGAGGTGACCGTGAGGAAGACGGTGTAGCCAAACACATCGGGCGCATCATCCCACTGGTGGATGAGCATGCCGTCTCCTGCGAAGTGGTAGGTCCAGCCTTCCCCTCGGGGGCGCTTGAAGCGGACGGGCGGCAGGGCGGTGTCGGTGATCTGGACGCCCTGGCGGCCGTCGTAGGTGCTCGCCGTGACGACCGCGAAGCCCTTGCGCGGCGCGTCTGCGGTCAGCTCGATGGTCTTGAGGACCAGAGATGCAGGCATGACAACTCCCAGGTTGTGGCCGGCACCTTAGCCGAGCGGACCGACCCGCGCCGGACAGCGCGTGACCGGTGCCTCGCATCGTGTACCGTCCCTGCGACCCGCTCGAGGTGGACGCCATGCACGCCCGCGACATCCATGATGTGATCAGCCTGCTGCACGGCATCCTCGACGACCGCACGCTCGCCCCGGCCCACCTCAAGCTCTTTCCCGCGCTCTATCTGAGGGTCACCCAGGAAGTCGCGGCCTCCATCTCGGCTGGCCACTTCGATGATGGCGCCCGGATGGACCGTCTCGACACCATCTTCGCCAATCGCTACTTCCACGCGCTCACCACCTGGCGGGCCGGGGGGCGGGCGACCGGACCCTGGCGCGTGGCCTTCGAGCACGCTGCCGAGTCCAGAGGAATTGCGCTCCAGCACCTCCTGCTCGGGATGAACGCCCACATCAACCTCGACCTCGCGGTGTCGGTGGCCCATGCCGTGCCGGGCGACACCATCGCGCACCTGCGGGCCGACTTCGACCGCATCAACGCCATCCTGGCCCGCATGATCAACGGCTCTCAGGCCGTCCTGGGCGAGTTTTCGCCCCTGCTCGACCTGCTCGACCGGGTGGGGGGACAAGCCGACGAGACCATCGCGGAGTTCAGCATCACCAAGGCGCGCGGAGCGGCGTGGGAGGCCGCCGAGCTGCTGGTGGACCGTCCGTCCCCCCTCCAGAGACGCCGTGCAGTGAAGCTCCTCGAAGCCACCACCAAGATGCTCGGACGCTCCATCGCACGTCCCGGCCCCCTCGTCGCGGCGGCAGTCGCGGTCATCCAGATCCGCGAAGACGACGATGTGGCGGCCATGGTCGACCGGCTCCGCACCGCCGATCTCAGCCCTGGCTGACCCTGTCGATGGCGGCCCGCACCGCGTCGGGCGCCTCCACTGGCGACCAGTGGCCAGCGTCGTCCACCCAACTCACCGGTGCCCCGAAGTCGAGGGCGTGCTCGGCGGAGATGTAGGGGTCGCGCCGCCCATGCACCACCTGGGTGGGGATGGCCCGCACCGCCTCCGCGATGGCCTGGGACTCGCGTGCCCACACCACCTTCGGGTGTTGGTGGGCACGGTAGGTGCGCAACACGCTGCGACGCATCGCCGGGGTGGAGTGGGAGAAGCAGCGGTCGCAGTAGGCGGTGGGCAGTCCCGCGGAGCCTCGGCGCATCTCCCACCGAAACAGCGCTCGACTCGACAGCGCGCTGGCCAGCTCCCCCAGCCATGGGGTCTGCCAGATGCGGGCCCAGAAGTGCCACTGGAAGCTCGGGTGGAACAGAGTGTTGCAGACGACGAGACCCGCGACCTTGTCGGGATTGCGGGCCACCCAGGGCAGGAACCACGGTCCGCCGAAGTCATGCAACACAGCCACGAACGGACGGTTCAGGCCAATCTGCTCGAACAGGCCATCCCACAGCGGCACTGTGGTGCCGGCCAGGTAGTCGAAGGCGGGGGGAGGCTCTGGACTGCCGCCGAAGCCGGGCATGTCCGGGCGCACACAGCGACGGCCGTCGATGCCGGCCAGCACGTTGTCCCAGAGATCCGCGGCGTCGGGGTTTCCGTGGAGCAGGAACAGGGGAGGGGGCCCGGCGTCACGGGGGCCCTCGTCGGTGACGAACAGGTTCACTTCCGCGATGGTGTGCTGTCGTCGGCTCACTTGCCGGTGGCCGAGAAGTGTTGGTAGTCCTTCAGGGACTTCCAGTTGCCCCCCCACTTCCAGCCGATGTCCGAAAAGGCGGTGACCACCACGTCGCCCTTCACGATGAGTCCCGGCTCGCCGGCCTTTCGCTCCACGTAGTCCTTGCCTGATGGCGGAAGCACCTTACTGCCCCGCACGTAGGGGTTCTGGATGGTGTTGATGTCGATGGCGTGGCCGTGGGAGTGCTCGGAGAAGCTGTTGCCGCCGGTCTTCTTGCGGCAATTGAAGGCGGAGGTGTTGTTGGCCGCCATGCTCTTGTCGTCGTCGCCGTCGTATTCATGGGCCGGACGCATCTGGGCGATGGGGAAGTTCGCCTCGAACAGCTTGCCGAAGACCTTCACCATGTCGTCGGCGTGCTTGGAAGCGACGATGAGCAGGCCGTTCTGGATCTGGCCGTCGAAGTCTCTGTGAGACACCTCCACGAGCGACAGCTCATCGAGGTGCACGGGACAGCCTTCCTTCCAGGTCACGCCGGTCATCTTCGCCCGCATCTGGGCCGGGATGGGACCGATGTGGGACACGAAGGTGGGCTCGATGCGCTTGGACGGCGGGGGAGGCGGCGGCGGAGGCGGCGGCTCGGCGGGCGCTGCCACGACGGGCTCGGCCGGAGGCGGACCCTCCTCTGAACCGAAGCAGGCGGACAACCCCAGGGGGACGACGATGGACAGGAGGATGCGACACATGCGGCCCGACTAACCAGAATCTGTCGAGTCGGATCGACCCCGAAATTCGCGCACGTCTCTGCAATGCCCGGACCCACCCTGCGTAGCCGCAGTCCCGACAGTGACCCTGTCGCCCCGCGCACGCCCCACTCCCTGATGCGCGGCCCCCGAGGAGACAAGCGAGATGACGACGTCCAACAACACCCACAGCCTGATGATTGGCTACGTCATGTGGCTGTTCGGCTTCCTCGGCGCGCACCGCTTCTACTACGGCCGCAAGGTGTCGGGCCTCATCTACCTGCTCACGGGCGGCATCTTCGGCATCGGCTGGCTGGTCGACCTCTTTCTCATGCCGTCGCTCGACCGCAAGGCCGACGCCATGTACGCCCCGGGCAAGTTCGACTACACGGTGGCCTGGGTGCTGCAGACCTTCTTCGGCTTGTTCGGCCTGCACCGCTTCTACCTGGGTCGCTGGAAGTCTGGCATCCTCTGGCTGCTCACCGGCGGCCTGTTCGGCATCGGCTGGCTCGTCGACTTCTGGAACATGAACGAGATGGTCGACCAGGCCAACCGCGACAGCTGACCCTGTGCGCCTTCGCGGGTGCCTGTCGCGGAGGGGGCGTTAGGGCTGCAGGCCGACCCCCCTTCGCGAGCCGTCGTTGGAAGTGACCATCCTTGGCGCAGGTCCCGCGGGACTTGCAGCAGCAGACGCCCTCGCCATTCGTGGCGCGGGCGTTCGTGTTCTCGAGCGCAGCGGCCAGGTGGGGGGCATGTGCCGCACGGTCGAGCGCAACGGCTACCGTTTCGACCTCGGCGGACACCGCTTCTTCACCCGCTTCGACGAGGTGGAGGCCCTCTGGCACGAGCTGCTGGGCGACGACCTGCTCCGCCGCGACCGCCAGTCCCGGATCCTCTACGACGGCAGCTTCTACTCCTACCCGCTGGAGCTCGCCGACGTGGTGGGGGGACTGGGTCCCCTCGAGTCTGCTCGCTGCCTGGCGTCCTACGCCCGGGCCCGGGGGCGCAAGCGCGGCGACGAGACGTCCTTCGAGGAGTGGGTGCGCAACCGCTTCGGCGACCGTCTCTTCGAGATCTTCTTTCAGACCTACACCGAGAAGGTGTGGGGCATGCCGTGCAGCGAGATCGGCGCCGAGTGGGCCGCCCAGCGCATCAAGAAGATGGAGCTGTCCACCGCGGTGCGCGACGCCGTGATGCGCGCCATCCGTCGACGCACCTCCGCGCCAGCCCCGGGCTCACCGGCCGCCACCTCCCTGGTGGGCTGGTTCTGGTATCCCCGCCTCGGGCCCGGGATGCTGTTCGAGGCCCTCGCCGACCGTGCCGTCCAGCGCGGAGCCGCTGTCCACACGGGCCACGACGTCGTGGGCCTGACCCACTCCGACGGCGTGGTGCGCTCGGTCACCACCCGTGATGCGCAGGGTCGCACACACGAAAGCAGCGTCGAGCACGTCATCTCCAGCATTCCACTGCCCGTGCTCGTGCAGCTCATGTCGCCCGCGCCGCCCCAGGAGGTGCTCGACGCCGCCCGGGCCCTGCGCTTCCGGCACCTCCGCACCGTCAACCTCGTGCTCGATCGTCCCCACCTGTTTCCCGACCAGTGGGTGTACGTGCACGACCCCGAGCTCACGGTCGGCCGGGTGCAGAACTTCGGGAGCTGGTCGCCGTGGATGCTCGCCGACCCGGGCACCTCCTGCGTGGGCCTGGAGTACTTCTGCTCCACCGGCGACGACATCTGGGAGTCCACAGAGGCCGACATGGTCCGCCGGGCCACCGATGAGCTCAAGCGTGCCGGGCTCGCCGATGGGGCGCGCGTGCTCGACGGCTCCTCGATTCGGGTGCCCCGCGCCTACCCCGTATACGACCAACACCATGGTCCGCGGGTGGAGCGCATCAAGGCCTGGCTCGGCGGCCTGAGCAACCTGCAGCCCATCGGCCGCTACGGGATGTTCAAGTACAACAACTCCGACCACTCGGTGCTCACCGCCCTGTTGGCCGTCGAGAACCTCTACGGGGCCGAGCACGACGTGTGGGCGGTCAACACCGACACGGCCTACCACGAGGTGCGGCCGGCCAGGGCGCAGAGCTGATGGTCAGCCCGCGCACCTGATGCAGCGGGTGGCCCAGGGCAGGGCGGCCATGCGGCGCTCGTTGATGGCTTCGGCGCAGATGGCGCAGGTGCCCCAGGTGCCGTCGTCCATCCGGCGGAGCGCAGCCTGGATCTGGGCGGCCTCGTGGCGGGTGTGGGCGTCGAGGGCTTCGAGCACCTCGTCGTTCTCCATCGCCTGGGCGCGCTCCGACCAGTCGTCTGGGAGCTCGCGGTCGGCGTTGTGGAGGTGGGCGTCGATCTTCTCGTGACGGCGGAGCATGTCGGCGAGTTTTTCCTCGAGGCCGGCGCGGACTTGGGCGGGGACGGTCGACATGGGCTCTCCTGGGGGTGGACAGAGCGGCAGGGGGCCCTGTCCGGGTTGGAGGCCACAAAGAGCAAGCGGCGTGCCAGCTCTCCGGATCCCCGAGGACGGTGTCCTGGTGGGGGTCGGGAGCCGACACGCCGCTCGATGTGGGGTGCTGTCACCCAGAATGGGACCGGCGTCTGGGTGATATCACCCAGCGTGCGCCTGGAGGCTCAGTGGCCGCCTTCTGCGGGCTTGGCGTCGGCGTGCTCGGCGGCGTGATCACCGCCGTGGTCGCCGTGGTCGCCGCCGTGGGTGGCCGTGTTGTAGAGCAGGCCGATGAAGACGACGCCGGTGATGATGCCGATGGCCCAGCCCGCGGGACCCGCGAACTTGTTGAAGGGGTTGTCGTTGGCGGGGTTTGCGCTGGCGCCCATGGTGGCTCTCCGCTGAGGCTTGACGGGGACGGGTCGACGCCGTCCGGCGCCTGGGGTGGCCGCGATTATCCCCCCGTGGTGTCGGCTTCAAGCGGGCGACCGATCACGACGGGCTGCGGTACGTCATCAAGATGTCGCCAGGCCCCACCATGGCGTCGTTAGTGTGCGGCCCGCGACGTCCCAGGTGCTCGCTTCAGGCGGGCATTGCCGTGTGTTCGGGAGAACCCATGTCCCCTGCCAGCAACAGACTCCTCGCCGTTCACCTCGTGTGGTGTCTCGGTGGTGTGGCCTGCTCTTCGGCGCTCGAGCTCGACGCCAAGGCCCCCAGCGCGCTCGACGACACCGGCGAAGACGGCATGGGCGACACCGACGACACCGACGACACCGACGACACCGACGACACCGACGACACGGGGCCCATCGAGATCGACGAGGACGGTGACGGCTACAAGGTGTCGGATGGCGACTGTGACGAGGGCAATCCCGAGGTGAACCCCGGTGCGGAGGAGATCTGCAACGGCATCGACGACGACTGCGACGGCACGTCCGACGCGGACCTCGACGACGACGGCGACACCATTCCCGACTGCGAGGATGCCTGCCCCGTCCAGGTCGACATGCGGTCGGCGCTCAGCCCAGATGGCACCTGGGATGCGCCCTATGCGGAGATCCAGCTGGGCATCGATGCCGCCTGGGCCACCGGCTGCGACATGGTCGAGGTCGCCGACGGAACATACTACGAAAACATCGACTACAGCGGCATTTCGGTGCATGTTGTGTCCCATGACGGGCCGGGGGCCACCATCATCGATGGCTCCGCGGTCGGGCCGGTCATCACCTTTCAGTCGGCAGAGGGTCCCGACGCCGTCATCGAGGGCTTCACCATCACCAACGGCCGCGCCCCGCTGGGAGCCGGCATCTACATCGACGGCGCCTCGCCTGGCATCATCGGCAACATCATCGAGCTCAACGAGGTGGCTGGCGACGGGGGTGGCGGCGGCATCGGCATGTCCAACAGCTCGCCCATCATCGAGGCCAACGTCATCCAGCTCAACGACGCCTGCTACGGCGGACCCGAGGAAGGCTGTGACGGTGGGGCCATCAACGTGCGGGCCGGTTCGCCCACCATCGTGAGCAACGACATCCTCTACAATTCGGCCGGCGACGGTGGGGCGATGTGGCTGGTGCGCAGCGATGCCCTCATCTACTGGAACCTCATCGACGGCAACCTCGCTGACGACACCCACGCCGACACCGCAGGACAGGGCGGTGGAGTCGACATCCAGGTGCCCACCTCGGGGCTGCGTCTCACGAACAACATCATCACGAACAACGTGGCCTCCACCCACGGCGGTGGGGTGGCCATCTTCGAGACCGGCGGCGACAACGGTGCGCAGATCGAGCACAACGTCATCGCCTACAACGAGGTCACCGAGACCGGCTACGGCGCCGGCATCCTGGCCTGGCAGTACACCGCGCCCTTCATCCGCAACAACGCGGTGCTCTGGAACGATGGCTCGGGCGTGTACCTCAACGCCTCGGCCAGCGCGTCCTACAACCTGGTGCACGGCAACAGCGTGGCCTGGGCCGGCGAGCAGGGCGACCGCACGGGCTACGACGGCAACATCGCGAGCTCCCCCGGCATCACGCGGTCTTCAGACGACGGCGACCCCACCAACGACAACTGGACTCCGGCGGCCGGCAGTGCCCTCATCGATGCGGGAGACCCGGCCGCTGCGGTCGACGTGGATGGGTCTCGGGCCGACATCGGGGCCTATGGCGGCACTCTCGGCGGCTGGTAGATCTGGCGCAGGCAGTGGAGGTCGCCCGGGTGCATGTGCCCCGATACAGCGGGCGGCCGCACGGAGGCTGTCATGCGCGTCACGCCCATCAGTGGGTTCCCAGAATGGAGCCCAGAGGGCCGGATCATCGAGCAGCAGATGATCGAGCAGCTTCGGCTGAGCTTCGAGTCCTTCGGCTTCGCGCCGATCCAGACCCGGGCCCTCGAGCCGCTCGAGCACCTGCTCGCCAAGGGTGAGACCGACAAGGAGATCTACACGGTTCAGCGCCTGCAGGCAGAGGCCGGCGACAAAGAGCCCGGACTTGGTCTGCACTTCGACCTCACCGTGCCCTTCGCCCGCTATGTGTTGGAGAACCGCGGCAAGCTGCAGTTTCCGTTCAAGCGCTACCAGATCCAGAAGGTGTGGCGCGGAGAACGGCCGCAACGTGGTCGCTATCGCGAATTCTACCAGGCCGACATCGACGTCATCGGGCGCGACCGGCTCCCTCTGCACTTCGACGCCGAGATCCCGCTTGTGTTGCACCAGGTGCTGTCTGCCCTGCCGATTCCCAAGGTGGAGATCCACGTCAACAACCGCAAGCTCATCGAGGGCTTCTACCGGGGCATCGGCATCGAGGATGTCGCTGCGGTGCTTCGCACGGTGGACAAGCTCGCGAAGATCGGCGCGGAGGGCGTGTTCAAGATTCTCACCGAGCGCGTGGGCCTCGACCCGGTCCAGGCGTCGCAGTGTCTTGCATTGGCCGACATCCACAGCGCCGACACCAGCTTCGCCGACCAGGTGCGTGCCCTGGGTGTCGAGCATCCGCTCCTCGACGAAGGCATCTCCGAGCTGTCCTTCGTGATCGAGTCGGCGGCCCACCTTCCCGAGGGTGCGGTGCAGGCCGACCTCGCGCTGGCGCGGGGCCTCGACTACTACACGGGCACCGTCTACGAGAGCTTCTTCGTCGACAACCCGGAAGTGGGCGCGGTGTGCTCGGGCGGTCGCTACGACAACCTCGCGTCGGGCGGCAAGGAGCGCTTTCCGGGCGTGGGACTGTCGGTGGGCCTCACCCGCATCCTCGGCATCTTGTTCGACCAGGGCAAGCTCACGGTCACCCGTCCCACCCCCACCTGTGTGCTGGTGGCGCTGGCGAGCGAAGACAAGCGTGCAGAATCGACCGAGGTGGCTGCCGCCCTTCGGGCCCGGGGCGTCAACTGTGAGGTTTTCCACGAACGCAAGGCCTTCGGAAAGCAGATCAAGTACGCCTCTCGCCGGAAGATTCCCTATGTGTGGTTCCCCGCAGGGGCGTCGAAGGAGCGCGTGCACCGCCTCCGAGACATCCGCACCGGCGAGCAGTTCGACGTGGATCCAGCGAGCTGGATGCCCCCCGAAGCCGACCTTCTGCCCCGCGTGATGGGCGCTTCCGAAGAGAGCTGACGCCGCTGTTTGCGTCGATCTGGCCCGGGGGGGTCACGGTCGCCGACTCCAAAGCCGCTCCCAGGGTTGCAGCGGCGAACGGAGTCCCGATGTCAGTGTTCTACCCCACCATGTCCATGGACGAGCGGCGCTCGGTCCTCGCCTCGGACCTCGACGGAGACCTCCGCGCGGGCCGATGGTTTGGAGCCGCCTGCATGGCTGGCGCTCTGGAGGTCCTCGGCTCCGACTCGTCCGAGCAGGCCGACCCCTCGGCCTGGCGCGACGCCGCGGCCCGGGACCTGAGCTGGTTCGATCCGTCGTGGCTCGAGCGGGCGGTGTCCCTCGAGGCCGACGATGACATCCGTCGCCTGGTGCTGCTGTTGCGCATCGACGAGGCGGGCTGTGGCATCGGCTGGCTCGGTGTCCACCCGTCGGCAGTCATCGCCGAGATGCAGGCCATTGCCATGATCATCGACGCGAATCCCCAGGTGTGGGGTCGCCTCGGAACCGCGGCGCTGCGGCGTCTGCGGGAGCTGGAGGCCTCGCCCTTCCCCAACCCGGCGCAGCGGGTCTGGCGCGCGGTCTTCCACGCCTGGCGTGCCACCGCCGAAGATGAAGGCGAAGCCGTCCGCGAGTAGGCGGCGCATGGGCGAGGTGGGACTCGAACCCACAAGTGACTCGGATTTTAAATCCGACGCGTATACCGATTCCGCCACTCGCCCGGATGCTGCCTGTGTTCATCTCAGGCTAACCTCGACGTGACGCTACGGCGCGGTGGTTCCTCCGGGGTCCCCTTCGTCGACCACGAGAGGTGTGTTGTGTTGGACAAGCAGCGGCTCGGTGCCCTGACAGTTGTGTTGTCGTGCTTCTTTGCAGGTTGCAGTGGAGACGGTGGCGACTCCGGGGACAAGGTGCAGTGTGGCTCCACGATGGCCTTCATCCACGGGACGGTGACAGGCAGCGGAGCCACCTCCGCGGAGGTGTTCGCCTATGGCGGCGGGGACGATGTTCTCGCCGACTGGACCGCGGTGGAGGGCGATGCCCTTCGCTATGAGCTCAACGTGGAAGGCGGAGACTGGACCGTGTCTGCATTCGTGGGCGACTGCGAGTCGGAGCCCTTCGAGCTGTCGATTCAAGCCTGCGAGGAGCGCGAGGTCGACCTCACGGTGTCCTGCCGCTGAGGGTGACCACGCGCCCGACCTCGGCCACGATCCAGACCACATCCCCATCCGGCGTCCACCGCTCGCCCCGGTGTTGGGCCACTGGCAAGCCGTCGGCGTCGAAGCCGGTCCACTCGATGCGGGGTGTCCCCTCGTCGAAGCCGGTCCACGCCACCCCCACACCGTCATCGTCGGTGATGAAGCGGGCGGTCACCCCTTCGTGAACGTGGGCCACGGCGGTGGCGTCGTCGTAGAAGCTGGCGTCGAGCGGGGTGTCGCGCCAGTCGCAGTGTACGTGGGACGTGTAGATGCTCGTGAACCCGGCACCGAGATCGGCGCAGATGTCGGCCAGCTCGTCGAGGTCGGCGTGGTCGCTGCGGATGTCGACCGCATCGCCGTATTGGTGTCGTGACCAGGTGGCCCCGCCCACACCGGCGTTGTAGTCGACGTTTCGGTAGGCCGAGTTGATGTAGAGCGGCCCGCCGATGCTGTCGCGCATCTGCTGCAGCGTCTCGACGGTATGGACCTGGAACAAGGCGAAGCGACCCTTGTGTTCCTGCATCAGCTCGTCGAGCTGAAAGTTGGGCGCGAGCTTCAGGCTGGGGGCGGCCTCCGTGGCGGACAGGTCGATGTACCGCACCGGCGCGCTGTATTGGGGGTCGCCGTCGAGGGGTGGGGGATAGTCGTAGGCGGGACCCCACTCATCGGAGTGGTCGACCGTGGGGATGCAGGCCTCGTAGGCGCCGTCGCTGCCCGGGTAGCAGACCTCTTGTCCGCTGAAGTCGGCGGGCAGGTCGCTCCAGTCGATGGTGGGCAGCCCCGGCGGCGGACCCGGCCACAGGGCGGTGTCGAGAACGTCGTCCTCGTGGGCTCCTTCGCCTCGTTCCCCTTTGGACTCCACACAGGCGAGCGCCAGCGCCGCGGCCCAGGCGAGGCGATGGTCAGCCCGAGACACGTTGCTCCAGCCACGCCATCAGGTCGGCGGTCACCTCGTCGCGGTTGGTCTCGTTGATGGTCTCGTGGCGGGCGCCCGCGTACAGCTTGCAGGTGACGTCGGTGATGCCGTGGCGGCGGTAGTCGTCGGCGAGGGACCGTACGCTCTTGCCCATCTCGCCCACGGGGTCCTTGTCGCCGGCGAAGATGTAGACGGGGAGATTCTTGCGGATGCGGGCCTGCGCGGCGTCTGCGGTGATCTGTGGGATGGCGTCGAGCACGTCGATCCACATCTGCACGCTGCCCTGCCAGCCGCAGTCGGGGTCGGCCACGTACTTGTCCACCTCATCGGGGTCTCGGGACAGCCAGTCGCACTCGGTGCGCACGGGCTTGAACTTGTTGTTGAAGTCCTGGAAGGTGAGGGCGTGGATGATGGCAGAACGGCCACGGGGACCCAGCCGCCAGCGTTCGAAGCGGGCGATGTAGCGTCCGAGGGTGGCGATGAACGGCGGCTTTCCGCTGGTTCCCGACAGGACCACGCCGGCCAGCATGTCGACCGTGGGACCGCCGTCCACGAGAAGCTGCTGGCAGAACAGCGAGCCCATGGAGTGTCCCATCAAGATGAGGGGGACATTGGGGAGCTTGTCGCGCAGGCGCTTCACCATGTCGCGGAGATCGGCGGTGGTGGCGGCCCACCCCTGCTTCTCTGCGAAGATGCCGCGCTGGGGACCGTCTTCGGCCGTTCTACCGTGGCCTCGGTGGTCGGCGGCGGACACCGCGAAGCCCGCGGCAGTGAGCGTCTCGGCAAGGCGATGGTAGCGGGCGGCGTGCTCGGCCATCCCGTGGGCGATGACGATGGCCCCCCGGAGGCGGACATCGGGTTCGGGGGCCCAGTCGATGATGTGGCGAATGGTGCCGTCGGCCGCGGTGGACGTGTCTGTGGAGGTCTGCATGCGCGCACCTTACTCCACGCTGTCGGCCCCGGCTGCTCAGGTGGACGCGGAGCGAGCGGCGGCGAAGGCCCGGATGTCGGCGTTTTCGAGAACGACGGCCCCGCCGGGTGTGCCGGCGATGGCACCCTCGACCATGGCCCAGGCGAGGTCGGGCGCTGGCAGGCCCACGTTGGGGTAGATGGCGCGCAGGGCGGGGTAGAGCAGGCGGGCCAGGCGGTAGGTGAAGTTGGGTTCTTGTCTTGGGGTGACCGGGTAGATGTAGCCGGGTCGAAAGGAGTGAAACCTCGCGAAGTCCATCTGGTCGAGGGCGTTCTCGGCCATTCCCTTGAATCGGGCGAAGGCGACGCGGCTCGTTTCTGTGCGGTCGGCTCCCTGTCCGCTCAGCAACACGAAGGCGGCGCCCGGACTCTGTGCGAGAACGGCCTGCCCGACGTTCAGGGGAAGGTCGACGGTGACGGCCTTGAAGGCGTCGTCGGGCAGCGTGCCTGTGTAGGCGCCCACGCAGAACAAAACGGCGTCGATGCCGGCCAGTTGCCCGCTTTCGTGGGTCAATGCCGACAGGTCGGACAGGTCGGGCAGGAGCAGCTCGGCGAGCTTGCCGTGGGTGCGTCCCGCGGTGCGGCGGCCCAGCACGGTGACCCTGTCGACGCGGTCATCGGCGAGCGCGAGGTCGAGGGCATGTCCGCCCACCATGCCGGTGGCGCCGAGGATGAGCAGGTGGTGGGAGGACATGCTTGGCTCCGATTTCGAGGGGTGGCCGAGCCTATGCACCCCCAGTCAGGGCTTCACTCGCCAAGCGCGCCAACCCGCCTGTCCCTTGGCGTCGGGTGCGCCGAGTGTGGCGACCAGGGTCTGCACGACCGTTCGGTGGGTGCCTTGTGGAAGCTGGTCGGACCACACCACCACCCAGGCATAGCCGGCCCCTTCGAGCGCCTGGAGGTCGTCTCGGAGCGCCTCTGCGTCGGGTGCGGGCTGGGACCGGGGGTCGGCGAGCCACCGGGTGAGGGCGAGGGACTCACGGAGGTCCTCCGGGCGGGCCGGGGTGAGTCGGGGCAGGGTCATGTGGAAGGGGACGGGGCGGCCATGGCTGAGCTGGGCGATCTGGTAGGGGACCATCTCGGGCGCTGTCGTGCGGATGGGGGCGTCGAGAACGGCTCCAGGGACGCTGTCTTCGCGAACTGCGCGCCAGGCGGGGTCGTCGCTCGGCCCCCATCCGGCGGGGACGGCCCAGGGTGCCTGTTGAAGTTGCCAGGCACTCGCCAGGACCAGGACCATGGCCAGGACCGCGCGTCGGGGCCAGCTGCGGGCATGGGCCTGCCACACGAGGGCAGCGGCGACCGGGGCGGCCAGCGACCACCATACGAGCACACGCTCGGGAGAGTGGAACCAGCCAAAGACCGGGATGTGTTGGTACAGGCTCCACAGACCGGCGGGCAGGCCAAGGTCGCCGGGGGTCCACCATCCTGGAGAAGGGCCGCTCGCCAGCAACCAGGTGACAAGGAGCAACAGTCCGACTGCGCGCTTGAGGGGACGGTCCAACACAGAGCCGCAGGCCACCACCCCAAGACAAGCGAGCACCAACAACGTCGGACGGGTCGTGTCGGCGGCGAACCATCCCAACAGCCCGACCGACTCGCTGAGGGCGGCCACCTCGGCAGCGGCACTCTCGTCGAGGGCGCGTACCGAAGCCGCGCGATGCAGAAAGACCGCGGCCAGTGGTCCTGCCAATACAAGGGTCGTGCCCGCCGCCACCCCCCACGCCCGCAGCGCCCCCGGGCCTCGGGGTCCCATCCAGATGCCCGGCGCCAGCACCAGCATGCCGCCCATGAGGACCACGCCCAGCTCCCAGGAGGTCCAGACCACCGCCGCTCCGGCGACTCCAGTGGCGACGGCGGCCCGTACGCTGCCCGTGCGCCAGGTGTGGATGGCGCCTGCGACCGCCAGGGCCATCACCCCGACGCCAGCCTGCTCGGTGCGCCCGCCCAGCAGGTGGAACAGCAGGTAGCCGTCGACCTGGGCGAGCAGGCCCGCTGCCAGGGCTGCGGGAGATCGCACGCCCACGACCCGCGCCAGCACGGTCACGCCGACGCCGGCCAGGGCCAGCCACAGCGCGCAGATGAGGTTCCAGCACAGCGACAGCGGCAGGCCGAGGCGGAGGAGCAGGCTGCCCAGTGCGATGTCGAGCCAGCCGCCGAGGATGGGCATCAGATCGGCGCCGTGGGGAAAAGCCACGAGGCTGCTGCGGGTGGGGTCGCCCTGGCCCGCATTCCACAGCGTCCACACATGGCCCACGAGATCGAGGTCGGGGCGGCCCATCACCCGGTCGCCGCCGACCATCAGCCAGGCGACTGGCAGCAGCAGCAGGGCCACGGCGGGCAGCCTGGCCCGGAGGGGCGGAGGGATCGAGTCGGGCATCGACGGGCCCGTATCCGCCGGTGGTGGCGGAGGACTACTGCCTCTGGTCGGGCGGGCGCTCGGCCTCGCTGCGCATGAACCACCCAATCACCGCGGTGCCGACGAGGATGGCCACGAATGCCGGCAGCTGGGTGCCGATCTCTCGGGGAGCGTCGAGGGCGTCGGCGGCCCAGAACAGCACCCCGAGCAGCAGGGCCACCGCCACGATGCTCGCCTGGAGGTGCAGAGAGGGGCCCTCGGGCTCGTCGGTGGGGCGGCGTTGTCCGAAGCGGCGGCGGGCCACGGCGGCTCCTGGGAGTGAGGAGAGGATAGCCCACCGTCCCTCCGTCCACCTCAGACCGGGGCGGACGGTCGGAGCCTCACTCGAGCGGCGGCCATCGCCCACCGATCCGCAGCTCCACTGTGGGCGCGTAGACCGAAAGCAGGCGGTCGTTGGTGAACAGCTGGGGCGCTACGCCGAGGACGGGGGCGAGGGTCCAGCTGCTCTGGGACAAGCCGCCCACCAGCTCGAAGCCCACGCCGGCATGCAGGGCGGGCCGCACCAGGTTCGGCGTGTCAGGACCCGGCGGGGTCGCGGCGACGAAGCCACCGCTGACCACCCCGATGGGCCGCAGGCGACCGACCAGATCCACGGTTCGGCGCAGCTCCACGACCGTGCCCCAGCTCGTCGTGCCTGCTGCCGTGTCGCTCGGCGGCGCCCCCAGCAAGCGCAGGCCCAGGCTGTGAACCTCGGAGATGCCGAGGGCCACCCCAAGCGCGCCGACCGGGACCGTGCCGGTGCCTTCGACCGGCACCAGAGCCCCGCCGGAACCGTGAACATCGATCACGCCCGGGTCGGCAGAGGCGGAGCCGACCACCGCAGACAGTGCGAGTGCCAGCCCGAAGGCGGTCATCGCTGGCCGCCGGGCAGCACCATCCCGAGGGTCAGCGCAGACAGCGGGGCTACCGCGCCGGGGACGAAGCCGATCTCGGGGGCGACATAGAGCAGCCGGCCGTCGTCGAGGCGCTTGCTGAAGCGCAGACCCAGCCCGCCTTCCACGATGGGAAGGATGACGTTGTCATGGTTTTCGTCTTCAGGGGTGCCATAGACGTAGCCCAGGCTGACGGTGGTGAAGAGGCTCGCCCGGCGGTTGGCTTGCGGCACCCAGGTCCAGTCCACCACCGGGCCCCATGCGCGCGGCAGGGGGGGCGTCTCGGTGGCAAAGGGGTTGTCCGGCGGGTCGTCCATGTAGATGACCCGCAGGCCGATCGACTGGGTCTGGTCGACCACGATGCCCACCCCGAAGCCAGCTGTGGCCACATCACCGTGGGCATTGCTGGGCACCGCGAGCGCACCGCGCGCCTGGACGTAGAGCGGCACGGACCAGTCGTTGTCGCCTGCGACGTCGCGGTCGATGCGGACATCCTCCTGGGCGTGGGCTGCGCAGAACAGGGCGGCGAAGAGGGTGGGGGTCATGGGCACTCCTTCGGACGGGACCGCTGACTGGGGTGAAGCGTGAACACTGTTTACGTGTCAGCGGTGCAACGGCTGTAAACGCTGTTCACGAATGTGGCAAGAGCCTCTGCCTCAGTTCCCCGGAATTCATGGAAGATGGATGGGTGCGCAGGCGCTGGGACACGAGCGGCAAGCCCATCCGGGCCTTCCACGGACCGTCCGACGCGATGGGGTCGTTCGCCCAGCAGGCCGGGACCAGGGACCTGGGGTGGGGCGCGGCCTGTGTGGGCCTCAGCTGTCGAGCTGCGGGACGGCCAGCTCGGCGTGGTGGCGAAGCAGCTTCCACGCCGCGTCTCGGGCCTCTGCGCGGGCCCCCCATCCGGCGAGAACGGTGTCCAGTCCGAGCGATACCGTGTGCGCCGGGGTGAAGCCAAGCCCTGAGGTGTGGGCGAGCTTGAGGTACTGGAGGTGTCCGTTGAGGGTGGCGAAGACCACCAGGGCGCGGTTCAGTCCGCGGCCCGGCCTCAGCGCCCCGGCGCCCACCGCCTCGTCCGAGAGTGCGGCCACCCGCTGGAGCTGCGCGGAGACCAGGGCCATCAGGCGCAGGTGGGTCTGGTCCTCGATGATGCGACGGGGGGACACCAGGAACAGGTTGATGAGACGCCAGCCTGCGGGGTCTTCGACGGACAGCTCGAAGTAGCGCCAGGCTCGGGCCAGCAGCGCGTACAGGGCCGCGGCATCGTCGTCGAGAAAGGCGCGCTGGGCCTCGTAGCGGGCGTCGGACTCCCGGAGATCCAGGGCATCGGCGTAGCGGCCGAGGGTGCGCTGTCCCAGCCGGGCGAGGATGGCGTCCTTGCCGTCGAAGTAGCGGTACATGGCGCCCGGGGTGAGGCCGACGGCGGTGGCGAGTCGACGCATCGTGAGGGCGTGGACCCCGTCGTCGAGCACGATGGTCATGGCGGCATCGAGGATGGACTCGATGCGGGCGCGTCGGCGGGCCTGGCGTGCGGTGGACATGCTCTGTCGCTAACGCTGTTCACGATTCGCCGCAGGCGGGCGAGGGTCCCGGTTGCGGTGGGCTCCACAGACAGAGCGTCCTCCTTGGATTGTCCACCCGGGCCGAATAGGGCCTCCCCACCGGGAGACCCATGAAGCCCGTCGTCCTCATCATCCTGTCCGTGGCCACTCTCCTGCTGGCGTTGATCTGTGGGGCGACCTTCCCTGCGGAAGCGGCGCTGACGGATGGTTGGCGCACCCCCATCATCGCCTTCGAGCTCGCCCGCGGCCCCGCCGACCTGGCGTTTCTCGCCGGTCCCGACGCCGAACCCCTTCGGGCCGCAATGGACCTGGGACACCGCTACGACGCCCTCTTTCCGCTCGCCTACGGAGGCTTGTTGGTGGCGAGCGCCCGGAGCCTCGACGTCCGGCTCTGGGCGCGGGTCGGCATGGTGGCAGGTGCGGCGGCCATCGGACTCGACTGGTGGGAGAACCACACCCTGGTGGGACTCACCGACGCGTTGCGGGATGGCACTTCGGTGGAGGCCGGCTTGTCCATCCTCCAGAAGGTCACCTGGCTGAAGTGGGGGGCCATCGCCCTTTCGGTGGGCTGCGTGGGCATGGCGGAGAAACGTGAACGTCGTTTTCAGCTGCTTGTTCACGGCCTCGTGGCGGGGCTCGTGCTGGCGGCCTGGCTGGTCCCAGTCTTTGTGCCCGGGCTGGCGGGCCCCCTCGGGGAGGCCATGGCGCTGGGCATCGTCGTTGGCTTCGTCACCTTGGTGGTGCGGGCTGTGCGGCTGCGTCGCAAAGCCTCCGCTTGAGCCCAGGGCACACGAGCCCGGGGAACTGACCTGGGGGGCTCGGGGGCAGGACCCGATGTCAGGGTGCGCGCACCTCGAAGGGCACCCCGCGTCGGGCGACGCGACCGAGTGACACGGGGCCCAGGTGGCGCACCTCTCGCCGAGACACCGCCAGCCAGTAGCGACCGGGGGTGAGGTCTGCGTCGATGTCCACGCGGTGGGTGTCCTCGGAGGCGGATGTGTCGACCTCCACCCAGTCGGACCACACCGGAGAGTGGTCGGGCACCGTGGCCAGCCACAGGCCGTAGCCGACTGGTTCACCATCGACGTGCTCGGGGGTGGCTTCCACCTCGACGGCCACCTGGGGGGCGGTGTCGACGAAGACCTGTCCCGGCGTCGGCGTGGCCACCCGGGGCACCTCGGTGGCCACGTCGGCGCCGAGAATGGTCCAGAGGTGGGCGTCCCCGTCGGGCCCTGACAAGGTCAGCTCGTACAGACCGGGCGCTGGGGGAGCGGGGGTGTCGGGAAGCTCCAGCTCGACGTAGTGGCCGCCATCTTCGGGGGTCACGGTCCAGGTGGCGGTGCGGCGGTCGGACACCAGCCCAGGACCCGACACGCGCAGGTCCTCCAGGCGTTCCGGCCCGTCGACCAGTGCGGCGACGACGAGCCTGTAGCGGTGTCCATCCGGGCCCGACCGGTGCACATGATCGAGCGCCAGGCGGTGCACCCCGGGCGGCAGGCTCAGGTCGGCGGGCAACCGGGGGTGGTGCTGGAAGGCGGTCTCCAGCAGCGACACGGCGTTGTGGGCGACCGCGGGCGTGGGCGCGTCGGAGAGGGTGTCGTGAATGGCGGCGGTGAGAGCGTCGAGGTCCTCTGTCACCCACGCCTGGTGGGCGGCCTTCAGCGACTCGGGCACGTCGCCGGAGAGGGGAGGGGGAGCCGGCTGGCAGCCGGTGAAGAAGACGAGCAGGGCGGCACGCATCATGGACTCCGTGGGTCGGTTCGCCATCCATGTGCGCCGGCGGATTGTGAGCTGCGTGAGCCCGGCGTGAGGCCTCGGTCAGGGGCAGAAGCGATAGCCCACCCCCCGGACGGTCTCGATGACGTCGTCGTCGAGTTTCTGGCGGAGTTGACGTACGTGGGTGTCCACCGTGCGGCTGGCCACCTGCGGCGAATAGCCCCAGACCGCCGACAGAAGCTCCTCGCGGCCGAAGACCTGCTGCGGCCGGCGCAGGCCGAACAGCAGGAGGCGATACTCCATGCGGGTGAGTTCGACTGTGTCGCCAAGAAAGCGCACAGTGCGGGTGTCTTCGAGCACTGTGAAGCGCCCCTCCCGCAGTTGTGCAGCCGGTGCATGTCGTCGGAGGCGCGCGCGGATGCGGGCCACCAGCTCAGCCAGCTCGAAGGGCTTGGTGACGTAGTCGTCCGCCCCCAGCTCCAGGCCGACCACCCGGTCGACGAGGCTCGCCCGCGCCGTCACGAGCAGCACGGGGATTGACAGCCCCCGTGCCCGCCAGCGCCGCAGCAGGTCCACCCCGGGCTCATCGGGCAGGCGCCAGTCCAACAGCACCAGCTCGGCCTCCCCCACCTGCCGGTCGGCCTCTGCAGCTGTGGCGGCGTGCGTCACGTCGAAGCCTTCGTGGCGCAGGCTCTCCGCGAGGGGACGGGCGACCGATGCGTCGTCCTCCACCATCAAGATGCGGGTCATTGGCGGTTCTCCAGACGCAGCGTGAAGCGCGTGGGCTGACACGACAAGCTCAGCTCACCGCCGAGCAAGCGGGCCACCCGGTGGGTGAGGGCCAGGCCGAGTCCGAGTCCGGCGCTGTCGGGGCCGCGCTCGAACGGGCGGCAGAGGGAGTGCAGCTCGGCGTCGAGGTTGCCTGAGTCCACCACCGACACGAGGGCACCAGAGGCCGTGCCTGCGATCTCGACCCGCACCGGCGCGGTCCCGTGGTGTGCTGCATTCGCGAGCAGGTTGCCCAGCGCCACCGTCAGCCAGCGTGGGTCGGTCCGGACGGTGGCCTCTCCGTGGATGGGAACAGCGGTGAGCTGGGCGATGTGGGCCGCGAGGGGCACCGACTCCGTCTGCAGGTCGACCTCGCCGCGGGTCACCGACAAGAAGGTGCCGGTCGCCTCGAGTGTCCCCCGGAGGCGCTGGTTGGCGGACGACAGGCCGAGGAGCGCGTCCTGTCCCTCGGGAGGCAGGTGGTCGAAGTGGCGGCGCAGGCGGTCGAGCTCCAGGCCCACCGCCGTGGCAGGTGTGCGCAGCTCGTGGGTGAGGGTGCGGAGGGCGAAGACCTGATCTCTACGCCTATGGCGTCGTTCTCGCTGTTGCTGCACCCCGAGGGCGCCCCCGCCGAGTGCGGTGAGCACCGCCCCGATGGCCAACAACCCGCCGGTCCAGGGGCGCGCCCGTGGCAGCAGGCACCGTGCCGAGACGGCGGCGCAAGCCCGCCATTGCAGCCCGGCCGCCGCAAGTCGGGCGTCGAACTCTCGGCGGGGGATGGCCCGCACGCTCGTGCGCGTCTCGGGCAGCAGCACCCAGCGCTCGCCCACGATGCGGGTGTGCCCGTCCACCAGAGCGCGCCGCGTAGCGTCGGTGGTGGTGCCGAGGGGGCCGTCGGGTGGGGCCTCCGACACATGCCGAAGGCGGGGGTGCCCGGCCAGAGCCGCGTAGGACTCGCCCATGGGGTGCATGAAGGGGGGCTGCTCGAAGAAGCTGTCTGGAAGGCTGTCGTCGCTGTTCCTGGCCTGCCAACTGGCCAGCTTTCGGAGGCCTGGATGGTCGCCGCCGTCGTGCTCGCCTGCCAGCACAGCCCGGAGTCCGGCGATCGGCAGGGTGTGGGTGTGGGGGAGGCGCGCGCGCGGGTCGAGCAGGGCGCTGCGGTCGGTGCGCCACGGGGCGAGGTCGATGGTCTGCGTGGTGGTGGTGGCCCGGGCCCACGCGATGGAGGCGTCGGCCGCAGGCCAGAGTCGGCCGACACCGCCGACGAGGACGGCGATGAGTCCAGCTGCGAGGATGTGCCAGCTCAGGTGCATGGCGTCGACGTAGCACCGAGGCGCAGGGGCCGTCAGAACTCGATGACGAGGCTCACCCGGGTCGGCGTCGCGCGGGCGGCGGTCTCGCCAAGGTCGTAGCCGGGACGTGCGAGCACCTCGAGCACGCAATTGCGTTGGTCGCGGCTCAAGGGGGCGCTGCCCAGCATGGTCTCCACCTTCTGGTCGGTCACCCTCCCCGAGGCGGGCTCCACCAGTGCGGTCCACTTCAGCGTGCCGGGACTGGCCGCGCCTTCGAAGCACGCCGCGAGACGGGGACTTCTGGCTGCCACCTGGAGCTGGAAGGCCTCCAGCCAGGGAAGAGGACCCGCAGCCACGGGCGGCGCTGAAGGACGGCCGCGTCGCCGCACCGGGGGCGGCGGGACCGGGTCTTCCACCGGCTCTGTAGAGGTGGGTTCGGGTCGGGCGATGGCTACGGGCGCGGGGGGCTCCACCACCTCCGGGTCGCACCGACAGTCCTTCAGCAGGCAGGCCAGCAGGAGGGCCGCCAGCACGGCGCAGAGGGGCCAACACCGTGAACGTTGTTCAGGTGGTCGGTTCGGTGCTGCCTTTCGCCGGTCGGCGAGGGTGGCCCGCTTCTGGTTGAGGTGCTCCCGAAGCTCGGCCTGGCGGGCCTGCAGGGCCTGCTTGCGCGCCCGCACCGCTTCTGGATCCGGGCGCTTCATCCCGAGATGGTCCAGCCGAAGACCAGCTCGCCATCCGCGCCGCGCCACTCCACCGGCCGCAGCTCGAAGGGGGCGAAGACCGACGGTGCGGCCGGGGTGACCGCGTGGAAAGGCCACGGCAGGCTGTCGGCGGGGGCAAGCCGCAGGTTGCCGATGAACACCTCGCCATCGGGAGACAGTGCCCGGGCGCGCTCGGCTGCGGTGAGGTCGGCGGGCAGGGCGCCGAGGCCTTCGAGCAGGGCCAGCGCACGGGCGTCCACCTCGGCTGCGGTGCGGGTGGCGCGGCCGCTCTCGGTGGCGTTCACCAGATCGGAGAGGGCCCCGCGCATCAGGTGGATGGTGGGGATGTGGTCGCGTCGGACGGCGGCATCCTCCCGCTCCAGGTGGGCGACAAGCTGCTCGCAGAAGCGCACCGTCTCGCTCGGAGACCGGCGGAGCCCCCGCTCGAGGGCGCGGGCCATGCCGGCGCGGTCGCCGCGGGCGAGCGGACCGAGCCAGGCTTGACGCCGACCCGCTGCGCCGCGATTGCCGGACATCCAGGCGAGTCCACGGTCGTAGGAGTCGGCGTCGGCATGCAGGGCGGCCCGCCAGAGCAGGTCGTCGAGCAGCACCGAGAAGTCCCGGCGCGGCACGAGCTCCCGGAGGGTGGCCAACAGATCGTCGGTGAGCTCGAAGCGGCCAGAGATCCACGCGAGCCACCGGCGGCTCAGGCGGGCCACCTCGTCGCCTTCGGCGGACTCCGGGGCGTGCTGCAGCGCGAAGGCGAGGGAGCGAAGGGCGGCGGAGAGCTGTCCCTGCTCCAGCTGGTCGACGCCGCGGTGAAGGGCGATGACGCTTCGCTCGCTGAAGCCGGACTCGGGATCGAGGGCCAGGAGGGCCGCGCCGCGGTCCTTGTCCCACACAAACTGTGAACCATGTTCACTTGAGGACAGCCGGGCGATCCACTGTTCCACCGCTGCCCCATCCGCCTCTGCCAACACCTCGTCGAGGATGCCCACGGCGACTGCGTCCAGGGCCGCTGTGGCGACCGGCCCCTCGGCTTGTTGGCGGGCGTGATCGAAGAGGAAGAGGCGGCGGTCTGGCGACAGGGCCATCCACTCCGAGACGGGCCAGGTTGCGGCGGCGCGCAAGATGCGGGCAGCTTCGGTCTCTGCGTCGAGGGTGGTGGTGGGGGCCTCGCGACGCAGGGCTGCCAGGGACTCTCGAGACAGGCCGAGCACGCGTCCCTTCCGGGCCTGCTCGCGGGCCTTGGCGCGGGCCTCGCGCTCTGCGAGAGCGGTCAGCTGCAGGTCGAGATCGAAGAGTCGGGCTTCGATGGCCGCGGTGCCGTGGACGAGGTCTTCGTCGAGGGTCTCTCGGCTGCGTTCCAGCAGGCGCCGCAGCACCCGGGCGGCCACCTGGCGGTCCCGAAGGTCGGCCAGGGGCGACTCCCGGGCGTCGACCAGAGCGATGTACGGGCGCACGCAGCGACCCCGCGCGAGGCGAACAGTGTTCAGCTCCTTCGAACCGAGCACGTCGTTGATGGCGACGGTGCGCTGCTGTCGGTCCACCTGGAAGGCGTCGAAGGTGCGGGGCGGCGGGGTGGCGCGGCGACGTCCGAGCGTGCGCACGATCTGGTTGTGCATGGCCACAGGCCACAGTCCGGCGCCCTGCGTGTCCTTCTGCAGCCCGTCCGGACACAGGCCCAGCTCTCCGAGGGCCGCCCAGGTGACCGAGTGGAAGTCCCCGTCGTGGGGGGACACTTCTGTGGTGGCGTCCTCCAGGGCGTTTCGCAGCAGCCACAGCTTCACGGCCTCCACCGCTTCGTCCTCGCGCAAGGCCATCCGGGCGTTGTAGTAGACGAGGGTGTGCTCCGAAGGGGACGCGGCCTGGCCTGCCACGGACAGCAGCAGCGCCAGTCCTCCCGCGAGACCACCCACCATCAGAAGGCCACCCCGACCGTGACCGAGGCATCTCCCCACCACAGCAGGTCGGAGCCGGTCACCGGGGCGAACAGGGGGACGGCCACCATCACGCGGGGGGAGACGAAGATGCCCTGGGCAAGGTAGATGTCGTTGCCGATGCCCACCAGCGGACCCCATCGCTCCGGGTCGATCTGCATGGCGGTGAGGCGGCGCTCGTCGAGGTTGCGCAGCTCGGTGTCGTTCAGCACCGGCGAGACGAGGGCGGCCACACGTTGGCCGAGCGTGAGCCCCTTCGTGCTTCCGGGGTACCAGGAGTAGCGCACGCCCGCGTAGGCCATGAGCACCATCTGAGCGGCCGGAAACCAGCGCGGTGTGGTGGTGACCACACCCTCGGCGAGGGGGATGCCCACCGAGGCGTCGAGCTCGAGGCGCCAGGGTCGGCCGGGCTGTCGGTAGGGGGTGAAGGCGAGCTGCTCGCTGCTGAAGGTGTCCCACACCCACACGTAGTTGATGGCCACTTCGAAGATGGTCCCGTTGGTGGGGAAGCGGCCCATCGCGCCGGCTCGGTAGCTGTCGAAGTTGTTGAGCTCGAACAGGTGGCTCCCCGTGGCACCCACCTGGGCCTTGGTGCGTCGCCACGAGAACTCGACGGGCTGGGAGGCTGTGCCGATGGTTCGCTCGGTGAGCACGGGAAAGGGCGTGCGGTACTTGGACAGCGTGTCGTCTTCTTCGGGAGGCGTGGGTTCGTCTCCCTGGTCTCCCTGGTCTCCCTGGTCTTCGGGATGGGGTGGGTCCCCGTCATCCGCCTTGTCAACAGCGTTCACACGCATGGGGGTGCCGGCTGACAGAGCCAGCAGCAGTCCACCCAGGCACGCGCGCAGCTCACGGGTCACGGGGGAAGCCTCCGTCGCCGGGCTCGGGATGGTCGGGGAGGTAGCAGCTCGTCGCGTAGGTGGGCCAGAAGGGGTCGGTGACGTGGTAGACGCCCGCCGAGTCGAAGGTGGCGTGGTCGCAGAAGCGGGTACACTGTTCGAGGATGTCCTCGAGCACGATCTCCTCGGCGAGCCAACTCTGGGTGCCGAGGTAGGTCTGGCCGTTCTGCGCGAGGCCGAAGGGCACGCTCAGGCCGAAGGCGCTCACCGAGCCGGCGGCGTAGGTCTCGAAGCGCATCCGCAGCAGGAAGGGGAAGTCCCAGAACAAGCCGAGCTCGTAGTTGGCCTCCCGCAGCTGGTCGTGCCACTCGGGCAGCAGCTCGATGGGGAGCAGCCCCAGCTCCAGAGTGGTGCAGAAGTCGGCGGGCAGCAGCCCGTCATCGCAGGCCTCCGCCACGATGACCTCGAAGTCGGGGGAGGCCATGAAGTCCGACCGGAACACCACAGGCGTCTGCACCTTCGGGGCGCAGTAGCTGAACCGGTCGTTGGTCTCGGCGGGGATGCGCTCGTCGTTGAGGAAGGTGACGACGCCGAAGTCGCCGAGGTCGACGTGGTCGGAGGTCGTGGCGAAGCGGGGGGTGCGGTACCAAAGCGACTTCACCTCGCCGGCCTGCCGCTCCGAGTAGGTGTTGATGAAGTCGAGGTACATCCGTCGCGACGGCAGGATGGGCAGGGCCCCGAAGGTGAAGGGACCCAGCTCGAAGTCCGGCTCGTCGGGGGCCACTGCGCAGGTGAGGGCCGCGGTGCTGGTGATGTCGTCGGGCGAGTCGGGAATGACGGTGGGACACCACAGCACCGAGGAGGTGAGGGTGTCGAGCTGGAGCCCGCGGGCCGTGCTGTCGAAGACGAAGGCGCCGGACACCCGCGGAGAGCTGCGGTGTCTCTCCTCGGGAACGACCATCTCCAGTGCATCTTCGACGGCTTCGGCCACGCCGTCCTCGTCGCGATGGACGCCGACGACCAGCACCATGTCGTCCCCCCGCGGACGCCGCGCTTCGATGGCCGACGAGAACCGAGCGGCCAGGGAGTCGATCCAGGCGGGGTCCTCCCAGCCCTCGGTGCAGGTGGACTCGACGTCTTCCATCTGGAGCCGCTGCCGCTGCATGTTGCGGTGGGTGCGGTTGATGGACCGGGTGCAGGGCTCGAGGAAGAATGGGATGACTCGGGCGTCCTCCACCGGGCTGCGCAGGACGGGAAAGGCGGGACGGGTCTCGGGGTTCTTCCACGCCCAGGCGTCGGTGGTGAAGGTGCCGGTGGCGTCTGTGACCGTGGTGGAAGCGCAGCTGGCGGGGTGGGTGGACGCCTCGATGGGCAGGGGCTCGGGGTGGAAGATGGCCCGCAGGTCGGTGTCCACTTCGGCGAGGTTGGTGCCGATGAAGGCGCTGGGACAGGCCTCGCCGTAGTCGTAGGGGTTGGTGGTGTCGCCGGCGCGGGCGGTGCCGAAGTGAATGTCGTTCACCCAGAATTGCCGGCGGAGCCCCAGCTGGGTGGCCTGCATGTTGCGGAGGGTGGGGAACTGGTGGCGACCGCGCCACTGGATCTGTTGGTTGCTCTCGTCGAAGACGCCGTACACCACGAGGCTTCGGTGAGTGTGCGCCGGACCGGGACCGACGGCGTTGAAGGCCACATCGGCATCGAGGGCGAGCTCCCCATCGCGGTGGTAGCGCAAGCGGATGCCCACCTCTCGGGGCTCGTCGGGCACGGCGATGCTGGAGCTGCCGCAGCGGGCGTTCTCGCCGCAGTCGATGTCGACGTGACGGTGCACGGTCTCGAAGTTCTGGATGGGCGTCCAGTCCACCCGCTCGGCGTCGGTCGCCCAGGTCACCTCGACCACGGAGGGCTCGCCGATGCCTTGCTCTGCGGACACCTCATAGAAGAAGAACAGGGTGTCTTCTTCGGCGAACCACGCGGCGTCGGCCCGCGAGAAGCCGGCGGCGACGTCGTAGAGCGGCACCTTGGTGCAGCTGGTCAGGCCGAGCGTGACCCCCAGCCACATGGCGGAGCGTCGATGGCGGGCAGGCCCAGGACTCACACAGGCTCCGCGGCGGGGGCGACCACATCCTCGAATCGACGGTCGAGGCGGGCGAGCTGCTGCTGAAAGGCCCGTGCGAGCGCGACCCGACCCGCGTCGGCCTGCCGCACCTGTTGTTCCAGGGTGCCCTGGCGACCCACCGCCTGGACAGACGTGGCGAGAGAGCCGGGCATGGCTTCCCGCACGCGGGCCGCGGACTCGGTGGACAAGGTGCCGACCCACGCGGCCAGTCCTTCCACGGGCACTCCCAGGAGCAGGTCGGCGCGGGACTCCTGGGGCAGTGCCGCGAGCATGTCTGCGGTGAAGATGCCGGTGGTCCACCGCGGCAGGGCACCATTCGACCGCAGGATGGCGCTGGCGAAGAGGGTCTGGCGGGTGGACGGTGCGAGGCGCTCCAGCAGTCCGGAGGTGGCCCCGGCAGCGTCGAACTCGGTGCCCCGGTCGGTGATGGCGGACGGTGCGGGTGCCTCGACGGCGCCGCTGAGAACATCGAACAGGTGGCGGGTCTCGGCGGGCGACATGCGGTTGGAGCGCAGCAGGCCGTCGACCATCTCGGCGACGGTTCGGGGGCTCAGCAGGCCGGACACCTCGCTGCGGGCCTGGGGGGGCGACAGGGCGAAAAGCAGAGCCCCGGCGCGTCCGGAGAGGCGGGCAGTCAGGTCGGCGAGGCCCGCTGAACCGAAGTCGTCGCGGAGCCGGCGCACGATCTCGGCGTCGCCTTGAGTGGACAAGGTGGCCGCCGCAGCATGGCGCTCGAGCGCGGCAAAGAAGTCGACGTCGGAGGGAAGGGCGTCCACGTCGACATCTTCGAGGAAGTCGGCGAGGGCGAGCTTGGCTGTAGCCACGTCGCCGCCGCTGGGGAAGACGGCCGGGAAGTGGGTGGGAAAGCGGAGCATGCCCTTGGCGAGCAACGGGATGTCGCCGGCCTTGAGGCGCTGTCGGACGAGGGCCTGGAGCGCGGGGTCGGTGGGGTCCTCGGCGAGGCGGGCCTGCCAGATGGCCTCCTGTTCGGCCACCCAGGCGTCGGGGTCCGCGTCGGGCGCTTCGTCGCCTTCCACAGTGGCGGGCATGGGCTGGCCCAGCTCCGCCAGCAGCATGCGCTCCTCGATGGTCGGCTGTCCCACCCGGCGGAAGGACCACATGAGAGCGGCGCCCGCGAGGGTGAAGAGGCCGAGCCCGACCATCCAGAAGCTGTGGGGGAGCAGCGCGTCCCAGAGCTGTCGGGCGGCCAGGCCCGCGGTGAACGGCTCGGGGGGGGACTCGGGCTCCTCGATGACCTCCTCGACGGCATCCTCGTCGTCTGGCGCAGCGCGGAAGTAGGCGGGCAGCTCGTCGAGGGGACGGGCACTCACCGACACGGAGGTCCAGCCGGTGGACACGCGGGCCTGGAGCCGCCGGGTGAGTGTCTGGACATCTTCGGCGGAGGCGGCGGGCTCGTGGGCGTAGCCGCAGCGGGCGCGGGTGAGCCAGGCCTGGGCGTCTACGGAGCCGGGACCTGCACCGGGGTCGCCGAGGCCGGGCAGAGAGCCCCCACGGGGACGGTCCGCGACGGCGTGGTCGACGTAGGTGCAGCCGGTGGCAAAGCAGCGCTCCTCGGCACAGTCGAGGGCCAGAGCGCGCTCGAAGCGCAGCTCCAGCTCATCGACCTCGTGCAGCACAGCGGGGGGCACGGCCCGACGGGGGGGCTTGCCTTCCGCGGCGAAGGCGGGCGTGGCGAGGCTCAACAGCAAGGTCAGCATCAGTAGATCCTCACAACGACGCGGCGGTGGCGGGCGAGGCGCTCATCTTCGGAGAGGCCGTCGAGCTCTTCTTCTGGCAGGGGAACGGTGTCGGCGTAGCCCTCGACCCGGATGTGCTCCTGGGTGACGCCCACCCCTTCGAGGCGACCGCGAACGGCGTTTGCGCGGCCCGTCGACAGCTCCCAGTTCGAGGCGTACTGGCCACCGGCGATGGGGGTGTCGTCGGTGTGGCCCTCCACGGCGAAGGCGTACTGGTCGCCATAGGGCTGGAGGGTCTCGAGCATGCGGTCGAGGGTGTCGAGCTGGTCGACGCGGATGGTCGCGCTGCCCGAGTCGAACACGAGGCCCGAGTTGAGCGAGACCTTGAGGCCGTCGTCGGACAGGTCGGTGCGCACGAGGTTCTGCAGTCCTTCTTCTTCGATGCGCTGGTCGATCTGCTGCTGGATGGCCGACAGGCTCTCGGGCTGCTCCACCCCCGACAGGCTCTCTGCGATCTGTTGCATCTTGGTGCGGCTGAGGTTGGCCGCCGCGAGCAGCATCGCGAAGAAGATGAGGAGGTTGGTGATGAGGTCGGCGTAGGACAGCAGCCAGCCTTCATCGCTCGTGTAGGACCGTCGCTTCACGCTCAGCCCCCTCGGCCGGTGCGGGCGACCAGCTCACCGACGCTCTGCTCACACCGCTCCAGCACGCCCATCCGCTCGTCGAGCAGGCCGCGCAGGAAGTGGCCGATGGGACCCGCCACGCCAGCACCGAAGGCCACGCCGTACAGGGTGGCCACCAGGGCAAGGGAGATGGCGGAGCCCATGTTGGTGGTGTTGCTGCCCATGTTCTGGAACAGCTGGATCATGCCGGTGATGGTGCCCACCATGCCGAAGGAGGGCGCCAGCTTGGCGAGCACCTCCCAGTTGCCGATGGCGGGCTGCCAGCGGGTGAGCTCGGCGTGGCGAAGCTCGGTGAAGGCGGCCTTCACGGCCTCATCGGGTGCGCGTTCCAGCACCAGCGGCAACATGCGGGAGATGGCAGCGAAGTCGCTGCGCTCGGCCACCTCCACGGCCTGGGCCCGGCGTCCGTCGCGCCAGAGGTCGACCAGCTCGGCGCGCTGGTTCTCCAGGGCATCCGTCCCCTTGCCCAGAGTCCCCAGCCCTGGAAGGAGCTCGCGGAGGCAGGCGAAAGTGCGAACGGTGTTCACGGTCGTGGACGAAACGAGAATCGCGGCGAAGGAGCCGCCCAGCACCATCACCAGGGCGTGGGTGTCGAGGGCCGAGATGGTGGTGTCGGTGCGCTCACCGAAGCCGAACCACACGATGAAGCCCAGCAGGGCCAGTCCCAGAATCTGCATGGGTCGTCTACCTCACTGGGCCTGGAGGGCGTCGAGCTGTCGGCGCACCTCCGGGTCGGACTCGATTTCTTCTACGGTCTCCCACACCTCGATGGCCTTGTCGCGCTCGCCCATCAACAGCAGGATGGAGCCCTTGGCGCGCAGGGTCTCGGGGTGGGCGGGGTAGCGGCCGAGCACCAGCTCACACCACTCCAGGGCGAGCTGGTAGTTGCCGCCGGCGATGGCGGCCTGCATCTTCGTGCGGGCGCCGGACAGGCTCACCGCAGCGGCGTCGGGGTCGACCTGAAGGCCGCGCTCGCGGTAGGCCTCGTCGAGGGTCTTGTCGGCGGCCGTGGGCGGAGGCGGACGCAGCCGGGTGGCCGGGATGGCCTCGACGTCGGTGGCCCCGGGGGTGTGCTCGATGACGATGCGCTGGCCACTGGCGAGCAGCGGGATCTGCACCTCGGTGAGCATGTCGCCGTCGTTCCAGCGCACGGTCATGGCGGTGGTGGAGCCGAAGCCGAGGGGCCGCAGCTGGGTGCCCTCGGGCTCTTCGAGGGCGGCGTGCACCACGGGCGCGGGCTCGATGAGGTAGTGCGTGTAGTTGTGCGACGCGCAGCCCACGAGGGGGACGAGCGCGAGCCAACGTGCCGAAGACGGCAGCTTCATGGGAGCACCGGGAGGAAGGTGACGTTGAGAAGAGAGATGCCGAGGGCGAACTCGCCGTTGGTGGACAGCGTGACCACCCCGCCGTAGTTCGAGCGACCGAAGGGCACGCGCACCACGCCCACGCCGGTGAGCAGGGGGTCGATGACGTCGCCGGCGGCCCCGCCCGCGTCGACAGCGTTCACGACGGCGGTGGGCAGGCTCATGAGGACCTTGGCGCCGACCGTGGTGTTGAACAGGCGGGTGGCCCGGTAGTGGCTCGCCCCGACGCCCACGATGGGGTCGAGCACAGACAAGGTGACGCCGGAGAGGCGCTCGTTGCGCGGGCCCCACTGGTCGGTCCAGTCGAGGGAGATGTGCTGGCCCGGCACCACGGCGATGTCGACAAAGGCCTGGGTGAGGCTGTCCCCGCGGGCCCGTCGCTCCAGCTCCTCGGCCATGGCGTAGGTGCGGCGAGAGTTGCTGTACTCGATGAGATCCGGGTCGATGTTCTGGGCGAGCAGCACCCGGCCGGTGGCGAGGTCGATGATGCGGATGGCCAGGCCGTTGCCGTGTTCCTCCACCCAGATGGCGCTGCGGGCGGGTGGGGCATCGCCGCGGGTCTGGTCGTCGAGGCGCACCACCTCGTCGAGTCCCATCGGACCGGACTGGTAGACCAGCACGCCTTCTTCGGCGGCTACCCGCGGCACGGAGCAGGCCTGGCAGACCCGCAGGCCCCCCTCCCCAAAGGCACCGTCGAGCACCTCGATCACCCGGGTGGAGAACCAGTCGGCGGAGGCCTCGTAGCGCGGCTCCGTGGACACGAGGATGGCCGGCATCACGGCATCTTCACGGAGAAGCCCCGACTCCACCCGCAAGGTGAGCAGCTCGTCGAGGCGCTCGATGGCATCGCGCGTGGCCGTGGGGTCGGCGGCGGCGGGGCTGGCCATCAGTGCCAGCGCGATGGCGGCACTCAGAACCAAAAGGTCACCTCGGTGCCGAAGGTCTGCCACTCCAGGCCGAACAACCACATGTAGTTGCCGATGTTCTCGGAGTCGCGGAGGCTGGGGATGGTCTCCAGGAAGCTGCTCAGGCCCACGCGGTAGCCGAGGCGAAGGTCGAGGCCGAACTGGATGGTGGAGAAGGTGGCCCGGGGGTCGTCTCCGGCGGCGTCGGCCACAATCTCATCGGCGGTGAGGGTGCGCTCGCGAAAGGAGGCGGCAGAGGGCCCCCACACCGTCATCACTGCGCCACCGACGAAGCCGTAGAGGTCGGGATGAATGAGTGAACGCTGTTTGCCGGTGAGCAGGCGGGAGAAGCGGGCTTGTCCCATCAAGCCCTGGTAGGCCTGGGGAACGACGGCGTAGCCGAGGATGAAGCTCGACAGCCAGGCCTGGCGGGGGTCGGGCGTGATCTCCGCCCCCGACTGGATGAACAGAAAGGGCGGCGCGCCGATGCCCCCGACGCCGCCAAAGGTGTCCACCCCGGCGTAGTTGCGCACCGAAAAGCGCAGCGGGATGGCGACATGGCCGCGGTCATGGAGCATGTCGAGGTATTCGTTGCGGGCGTCCTCGGCGGACTTGAGCTCGGCGCTGTCGCGCAACAAGGCCGGGGTGCTGGCGCTGGCGGCGAGCGTGTGGCTCCACACGATGGGGAGGTCTGGGGTGAGGCGCGTGAGCCGGGCCCGGAGGACGAGCCAGGCGCCTTCGGCCTCGACGTCGATGAACAAGGCGTGCTGACCGGTGGAGTCTCCCAGTCGGTCGAGCAGCTCGGGGTCGTCGATGCCGCGGGTGAGCACGGTACCTTCCGGGCCCGAGTGGACGACGACGGCGGTGCAGGCCGGGCAGTGCACGAGCTGAAGGTGGGTGTCTGGGTTGCGCACGAGGGCGTCTGACAGATGGTTTTCGAGCAGCGCCTGCATGCCGGTGCCGAGGCCGACGGGAACCGAGACACCCGCCAGCACCACCGGGGTGGGCCGTCCGAAGATGGGGTCCTGCGTGAGCCCGTAGACCAGCTCGTCGATGAGGTCGTAGGCGGTGAGCTGCACCTGGGAGGCGACGCGGGTGCGTGCACGGTCCAGCTCTTCGCGGAGCTGGGCGTCGACCGCGTCCTCTGCCCAGGCCATCGACGGCAGGGCGACCAGGACAAGCAGAAGCAGCAGACGCGCTACAGCCACGTCCACCGTCCTTGCTCACACACCCCGGCGGCGAGGGTGGTGGCGCGCGCGTCTGGTCTCAGAATGACGAGCAGGACGTCGTTTTCGAGAAGGCTTCCGTTGTCGGAGTAGCGGCTGCAGGCGGCGGGATGGGCCGCTGCAGGACCCATTCGGGTGACCACCTGCATGTCGCCGTAGCCGAGCACGGGGGTGCGGTCGGAGACGGCGAGTCCGTGCTCCATCAAGGCGTTCTGGGTCGCGAACCGCAGCTTGGCGGACACGGCTGTGCTGCCGTCGTGGGCCTCCACCAGCCAGGTCCGGGCCTGCAGCTCGGGGCGGAGCGCATGGGCGGCGGCGGCGATCTGTCGGGTGCGGTCGTCGAGGGTGCGCAACAGCACTTCGTCTTCGGGGGCACGCAGGCGCTCGGGGAGCACGGGCTGAGTACACACGATGAGGTCGGCCTTGCGGAACTCGCCGCGGGCAGGTGGTGGCTCCACGCGGGCTGTGGTGCGGTGGGATGGGGCCTCGTGCTGGGCCCGCTCGCAGTGGTAGGCGCGCGCCTTGTCCTTCGAGCGGAACACGCCGGGGGCGGGGTAGACCGGCCAGAGCCAGGGCAACAGGATGGTGGCAGCCGCGCCCATCCCGACTACCGGCCGCTCGAGAGGGCCGGGGCCGACAGCAGCTCGCCCCGAACCTTCGCGTTGTAGACCACCTGGGTGAGCTGCTCGTACATGTCGGTGGAGAGGTCCTTCTTGGCGCCTTCGCCGGTGATTTCGTCTTCCGGGGCGCGCACGGTGACGTCGAGCAGCTTGTTTCCTCCCCAGGTGCCGATGCCGAAGGAGCTGACGATGCGGCCCTCGTAGGTGGAGCTCGCCAGCAGAAAGCCGTCTGCGTCGCGCACGACAGCCTTCTGGGTGAAGGTGGACTCTCGCACCGCCGGCACGATGGTGCCCGTGATGTAGCAGAGCGACCAGGACAGGGGGTGGGGGTCCTTGTGGACGGTTTCGGTACGCAGCTCCACGACCAGGTCGGCGGGCGCACGATTGGTGTCCTCTTCAAGCCCGAGTCCGCCGTCTCCTCCGGACACGCGGGGGTCGACGGTGAAGGTCTCGACCGTGGCCGCCTGATTCTCGAAGAGGGTGCCCACCCGCTGGCACAGCATGCTGGCCTGGGCGGGCTTCAGCTCTTTGCTGGGAACGCAGTAGACGTCGATGCTCAGGCCCCGGAAATTGGGGAGCGTGGGGTCGACGATGCGGGGGTCGTGCAGGCCGCGGAGGGGCTGGTAGACCTGCACGCAGCCCACCTGGATGGCGAACAGCAGAGCGGAGGCTGGGAGGAGGCGCGCGATGAAGGGCTCCGCAAGGCGGCTCGAACCGCAGGATGGCCGGGAGCTTAGGCGCCTCACGGATGGGCCCGCAAGTGGGGGGGACACACCAGCGCCAGTGTCTCAACCCCGCTCGACGGGATCAGGGGCACCCGCGGGTCAAAAGCCGAGCTCGGCGAGGCGCGTGGCCTCCGCGATGAAGAAGGCGTGGTGGTCGAGGGGTGCGGTCGCCAAGGGGTCGGACATGCCCACCTGGTCGAGGTGATCGGCGGGCAGCACACCCCGAAAGTCGCCCCAGGTGGCACTGTCGACGCTCACGAGGCCGTCATTGTCGCCTTCGACGGCGGAGATCACCTGGGTGGTGAGGTCGAAGACGGCGCTGGCGACCTCATTTTCGTTGTCCCGGCGGCACGACCAGTCGATGCGGGCGCAGGTGCGGCCGGCCCAGCTTGCGATGTACAGGCCGGCGGGGTCGGGCACGTCAGTGTTGAAGGCGGCGGCACTCACGGTGCTCAGATCCCGCACCTGCTCGGTGAACTCGGCGGAGCCCAGTCCCCAGAAGGAGGCGAACAGGTCGATGACGGCATCGACGGCCCACGACATGCCGGGCACGCCGTCGAGAATGCCCAGGCCGAGGTCGGCCACCACGGTGCCATGGTGGGGGGTGGCGATGGTGACAATGGCCGCCACGCGGTTGTCTTCGAGCACGGAGGCCAGGTAGCGGGCGTCGAGGCCGCCCTGGGAGTGGCCGACGAGGGTGAACTGTCGGCCCAGCCCGGCGGCCTGCAGGTCGTCGAGGTGGTCCTGCCATTGGGCTGCCCGGGCTTCGATGGTGCCAAAGGCGTCGACGCCCGGGGCGAAGGCCGCGAAGCCAGCGTCGTGGAGGCTGTTCTCGACCCCCTGGAAGTAGTCCACCACGCCCACCCAGGCGTCGTCGCCAGCCATTCCGTGCATCAGCACCAGGGGGTGACGGGTGTAGGACTGCGCGCAGTTGCTTCGGCACTGGACGGACAGGCCGTAGGGGGCGGGCTCTGCCTCGATGAGGTCGGCAGGGTCGGCGGGCTGCAACCGGAGCAACACCTCGCCGGAGTGCGGCAGGACGAGGGCCACGACATCGCCTTCATGGCGGCGATGGGGGCCGGCAAGCACCCGACCGGCGACGTCTTCGACCACAAGCTCCGCTGGGCCGTCGAATGCGTCGAGGGACACCTCCAGGGTGGCGCCTGCGGGGCCAGCGAAGGCGTGTGTGGCGCCGGTGCAGGGGCGGCGATCTGCGGAAAAGGCGGTGTCCCAGGGCAGAAAGGCGCCTTCTGGGGTGGGCAGCCACCCGGCGGCGTCTGGAAGGCAGGGGTCTTCGGGGACGCCTGTGTCGAGGCCCGTGTCGCCGGTGTCGGAGGGACCGACGGCGATGCCGTCGAGGAGCGGGTCGCGGACGTCGCTGTCGTCGGGCTCTGCGGTGAGCGGCGTGAGGATGAGTGTCGACGAGGTGGGGGCGACGCAGGCGACGGACAGCAGGACGGGGAGGATGCGGACCCGTATGCGCATGACGACTCCCGCTGGGGTGAGGCCGGCAGTGTACACAAGGCCAGGCGTCGGACCGGCGGCTCCCTCGGAGGCGTGGGGATTGCGGTGGACCAGCGGGCGGCGCCCCCCGAGAACGACCGCGGGCGAGACCCGAAGGGGCTCGCCCGGTGCCGAGGAGACTCCGCAGGAGGCTCGGAGGCCGACGGAGGCCGCTGTGCGGCCGGAGGCGTCCCGAATCAGCCGCGGAGGTTGCGGAGGCGGAACTTGAGGCGCTTGACGCCCTGGCCGCGGAGCTGGCAGGCCCGGGACTCGGTGACGCCGAGCTGGTCGCCAATCTCACGAAGGGTGAGGCGGTGGATGTAGTAGAGCGTCACCACCTTGCGCTCTCGGTCGGGGAGGTTGTGCACAGCGGAGGCCACCTGCTTGCGGAGCTCCTTGTCGGAGAAGGTGTCTTCGGCGGTGGTGGCGTCGAGGCAGATGTTGTCGCCGAGGGTGGCGCCGCTGTCGTCGCTGATGGGCGCGTCGAGGCTGGCCAGGCGGGCGATGCGGGAGTCGGTGACGTAGGCGTCGTAGGCGGTGGGGGCGAGGTCGAGCTGGCGGCGCATCTCGTCGCGGGTGGGGGTGCGGCCGAGGCGGTGGGTGAGCTGGACGCGTTCCTGCTCCAGGCGGGTGTGCTTGCGGCGCACGGAGCGGGGCACGAGGTCGTCGGAGCGCAGGGCGTCGATCATCTGGCCCTTGACGCGCAGCTCGGCGTAGGACTTGAAGGGCACGCCCTTGGTGGCATCGAAGCGGTCCCACGCGTCGAGCAGGCCCAGCACACCGATGTTGACCAGCTCCTCGACCTCGACCGATGGGGGCAGCCGCTTGGAGAGACGCTTGGCGATGGTGCGGATGAGCGGAAGATGCGTGAGCACGAGCTCGTTGCGGTCGACAGTGGCGGTGGCGGCGGGCTGGGCGACGGCGAGGCTGCTGAGCATCTGGGGACTCCGGCGTGTGCGTGCCTGAGTCGAATGCAGGGACCGTGCCAGCTCGCAATTGACTGCAAGTTGGCGAAAGTGCCGTGTCCATCGTGGAACGCACGGGGAACTTTCGTATCTCTACCGATACATGTGCCTGTGTTGATGGGGCCGCTGCGGACGTGGACTCACCGGCGATACGGTCAGACGAAGAGTGCGGTGACAGCGCCCATCCCAGCTCCCGCGAGGCCTGCAACGGCCGCCACGAGGGTGAGGAGGCGCGCGAGACTGGCCACCGAACCGAGGAACGTGCCGGTTCCACGGGCCGCGAGCACCCAGACCAGGGCGGAGCCTGCGACCGTCCCGAGCCACATGCCGGCGATCTGAAGGAGGTCGGCCCAGGTGGCATCGACGTCGCCGAGCAAGCCGAAGGTGATGCCGATGCCGGCGACCAGCGCCACGATGCCGGTGCCTCCGATGAGCACGGGCGACGCGAGCCTCACTGCCTGGCTGAGGCGCGCTTCCAGCATGCTCCGGACCGCCACGCCGTTGGCGTCGGCAAGCGCACGGGCGTAGGCCGGCTGCGTGAGGGCCAGGCTCAACGCGGTGGGCGGCTCGCCGAGAACGCCTTCTGCATCAATAATCTCAACGGGGCAGCTCCGGCTGGTGACCGGGGCGGGGGGACGCCGGAGCCGCTCCACCCCCTGCGGCAGTCCCATTCCGACAATGACCACGCCCACGAAGGCCGCCGCGAAGAGCATCGGGTCGTCGAGCCGAATCATCGGCAGGAGAGCCACCAGCAGGGTGAGGAGGGTGAGCACCAGGCCAGCCACGAGCAGCCGCGGTCGCTGCACCTGCAGTGTGGGCTGGCAGGCCGCGCAGGTGGGGACGTCGAGGTGGATGGTGCGGCGGGTCCCCGCCACACCGGCGCTGGTGCCGACCTCCAGGCTGAGCCGCCGCTGGACGAGGTCGTCGGTGCGGCCGCAGTTGCAGCACGGGGCGGTCGGGAGGTGTGCAGGGACCGGAATGCGCACCAGCACGGACATGGGGCGCTAGCCTCCCACCGCGAAGGGGTAGCTCGCGATGACGATGCCGCCGCCGCTCGGAGGCGGGAACTGCAGGCCCATCAGCACCTTCTCGAAGCACCGCCCCGCGTCGGGATGGCCCAGGCTGTCGGCCTTCACGGAGGCCTTGGTCACCTGTCCCGTCTTGGCGATGACGAACTTCATCTCCACAGTGCCCTGCATCCCGGCGGCCGCGGCTGGCTTCGCGCACCGACCGAGGGCGGAGCTGTGCTCGATGAGAACACCGTCCACGAAGACCTTGTCGAGAGCGCCCAGGATGATGGGGTCGTGGAAGGACAGGTGGTCGGTGAGGGGAGTCTGCCGGTCGGTGGTGCGCGGGGGGGCGTTGGGGTCGAACATCGCGCCGAGGCCGCCCTCTCCTTCGTCTCGCAGCGCGCCCAACACGCCGGCGCGGTCGGACGAGCCGAAGACGCCATCAAGCGTCTTGAGGTCCTGGCAGGTGGCGGGCTGGGTGGAGCCCGGCGGCGGACGGACCACCGACCATCCGTCCGGACACTGGCGCGGCATGCCCGAGCACTGCTTCTTCGACCAGCTCCAGCTCTGACCCGGCCAGCAACAGTGCCCCTTGCGGTGCACCACCTCCTGGCCCTGGGGACAGGTGGGGGCAGCGAGTGCCGTGCCGAGGAGTGCGATGATTCCCACCATGACGACCTCCGAGGAGTGGCCGGGGCCTATTGCGGCCGTCCGCGAGCGGCGACAGTGCGATGCTTCCGCGACAGCTTTCGACCGGGAGCCACCTCCGCGAGCGACGAGAAGCTGGAGATCGCAGCGGTAGTTGCGGGCGATGTCGGTGCGATCGACGGTGCGGGGAATATCGAGAATGCCCGAGTAGAGGCTGTTTGCGGAGACTGGTGCACGGTGGGCAACGCCCTGCGACACTGATGACACACAGATGAATGACGACTTTGGGCCATCGCGCGTCGGGACCGCACACCACCCCCCACGCACTGCCCGGAGCCCTGATGCCGCGCTCGTCGTCCGCTCTCCTCGCCCTTCCCGTCGTCCTTGTGGGCTGCTCCCCCGACTGGCTGCACCCGGCCTTCGACACCTACGCCGCCGACCATGACCGGATCGCGGTGTTGCCCCTCGACTACACCGCCGACCTCAGGCGCCTTCCCCGCGACACCACGGCGGGGGATGTGGACGCGCAGGATGCGGAGACGGGCGAGGTGCTCCAGGAGGTCGTGGGGCACACGCTGCGGGCGGGACAGCGTCGGGTGGACGTGCAGTCTGCTCAGCGCACCCGACGGGCCTTGTCGGAAGCCGGACTGTCGGGCGACGAGGCCGACCCCATCGCGCTCGCCGCCGCCCTCGGCGTGGACGCCATCATCGTGGGTGAGGTCGTGAACACCCAGTACCTGGGCGATCCCGGGGCCATCACCATCGAGGTCATCGCGGGTGCGACCGGCCACGAGGGCCCCACGGTCACCGATGAGGTGGATCTGGAGCTGTCCCTCTACGACGGCGACACCGGCGAGCTGCTGTGGACCTGTGGGGACTTCGCCGTGCTGGAGGTCACCGGCAGTCCGCGGAAGGCCGCCCGCCGACTTGCCCGCGCCTGTGCGTCTTCTGCTCCCTACGTCTCCCAGTGAACCGGAGTCCTTCGATGAACCGCATGATGCTGCTCGCCTCCGCCGCCGTGCTCGCTGGCTGCCACGGCAAGTACAAGAAGGCTGCTCCCGCCCTGGGCTCCGTTCACCCCATCGTGGGCGTGGACGGCACCGCCGAGGTGTGGATGGATGCCGAGGAGGCTGCTGGTCCCACCAGCAACCCCGCCATCGGCATCAGCCAGCTCGTGGTCGGAGCGGTGCTGTACAAGCGCGGCGCTCGGGTGGAGAACGTCCTGACGGACCGGGTCGCCCCTGCAGACATTCAGGCCGAGGCCATCGCAGGCGTCTCGGAGGGTGCGGAGTCGCCTCCACTGCCCTTCATGGTCGACGATGAGGGTGTCCACCCGCTGCTCATCACCGTGGAGCGGTACGGCGTGGTCGTGGAGGACGGCCTGCCGTCGGTCGCCAGCGAGCTGTCGTTCGAGCTCTACGACGCCGACAGCGGCGAGCGCCTCTACCGGGCCGACCACCGCTGCGTCACGCCCTTCCACCGGGTCGACATCCCCGACGTCCCGATGCTCGGCGTACACGAGCTGGTGGCGATGAAGCAGCTCGACAAGATGTCTGGCAAGAAGCTGTCGGAGGCGGTGTCGTGGCAGGTGCGGGCCTGCGCGGAGGAGGCCGCGCGACAGATGGCGGTGCATGCCGGTGCCGTCCCCCGGGAGCGGCTGGCGTGGAGCGACTTCTTCGACGAGTCCGTGGTTCCCGGCCAGACCCACTGGACGCCCATGTGAGCCGGTCCCCCACATGGCACCATCCGCGCTGGAGGTGCGCGTGGCCCAGACCGCAAACGACTTCGATGCCGAGTCCTACACCACTCTGGTCGGCTTCGACGGCGACTGGCGCGATGGCTGGTGGCACGACGACTACCTCGCGTTGGTGGGGGAGCGGGTGGGGCTGTCGGACTGCCAGCGGGTGCTCGACCTCGGCTGCGGTGCGGGACACTGGGGGCTGAGGCTGCTGCCGCTGTGTGCCGAGAATGCCCGCATGGTGGGTGTAGACCGGGAGGCTGCCTTCCTCGATGCTGCCCGCGCACGGGCGGTGTCGCGGGGACTGGCGGAGCGGGTGGACTACCGGCATGCGGTGGGGGAGTCCCTGCCCTTCGACGACGACCACTTCGACCTGGCGACCTGCCAGACCGTGCTCATGCATGTCACGGACGCCGCTGCGGTGCTTCGGGAGCTGGTCCGTGTGGTGCGGCCGGGCGGCCTCGTGCTGGTGGCCGAGCCCGACAACACGGTGAACGCCATCTCCGCGGACCGCCGCGGGCAGGACATCGGGGAGACGCTCGCGATGCTGGAGCTGCAGCTGCTCTGCGCCGAGGGCAAGCGCCTGTCGGGACATGGCGACGAGTCGGTGGGAGGCCGCTTGTTCTCGTTGTTTTCAGAGGCTGGCCTGCAGGATGTGGAGGCGTGGACCAACGACTGCACCTCCCCGATGGAGCCCCCCTACGCTGGCGCCTGGCAGCAGCTCGAGGTGACCATGATGCGCGACGCCCGCCACCACCTCGATCTCATGCAGGCGCGCCAGCGGAGCCACTTCACCCTCGCCGGCGGCACCGATGCGCGCTTCGACGAGCTCTGGGCCCTGCAGGCGGCCATCCTCGGTCGCAAGCTCGACGCACTGGAGGCTGGCACCTTCCAGCGGCCGGGCGGCTTTCTGCACTACCTGTGCGCGGGTCGGGTCAGCGCACCCACACCATGACGTCGTCGATGCCAAAGCTCTCGTCTGTGGCGGCCTGGTCGAGGGTGCTGCCGGCGATGAGCTCCAGGTCGTCGGCGGTGTGGGCGAAGTCGTCGTCGATGGTGTGGGTGGAGTCGTAGGAGCCGTAGTAGCCGCGGTTCCAGCCGCAGACCTCGCCGTAGACGCTCGTGTGGTTGTTCTGGCTCTGGCTGAACAGGGTGGTGCCGTCGGCCGTGACGTAAGCGGTCTCGCCGTCCCATGAGTCGAGGGCCATGTACTCCATCTCGACCCAGGCTTCGGAGTGCGTGACGCCGTAGAAGTCGATGAGGATGTCGATCTCGCCGCCCGCGATGATGCCGTAGCCGCCGAGCAGGTTGGACCAGCTTCCGCAACTGTAGGTGGAGCTGAGCGACCAGCCGGGGTCGGGGGTGGACTCGAAGTCGTCGCTGAACATGAGGGTCCAGCCGCCGCCGTCTGTGACCATGTCGCAGGTGGTGGCCGTCGCGGTCCCATCGAAGTCGATGTAGTAGGTGCCCGAGGCCGAGGCGGGCTGGTCGGAGAGGATCTCGTCGCAGCTCTCGGCCGGGCATGCCGCGCCGCTGCCCATGGTGCCATCGTCGATGGTGCCGTCGCAGTCATCGTCTTCGAGGTTGCACAGCTCGGTGGCCCCCGGGTGGATGCTGCTGTTGGTGTCGTCGCAGTCGGTGGTGGTGGTGACGGTGCCACCGGGTTGCACACAGGCCCGGGTGGACGCGCTGGCATCGCCGTAGCCGTCGCCATCGTCGTCGTCGTAGAAGGTGGAGCCGGTGGAGGTGTCCAGCGAGCTGTCGTCGTCGTCGACGAGGCTGTCACAGTCGTCGTCGATGCTGTTGCAGACCTCGGTGGCTGCGGGGTTCACCGCGGCGCTGGTGTCGTCGCAGTCCGAGGCGTCGGTGACCGCGCCGGACGGGGCATCGCAGGACAGGGTGGACGCGCCGGCATCGCCGTAGCTGTCGCCGTCGTCGTCGTCGTACCAGGTGGTTGCGGTGGACAGATCGACGGAGCTGTCGTCGTCGTCGACGAGGCTGTCGCAGTCGTCGTCGATGCTGTTGCAGACCTCGCTGGCTGCGGGGTTCACGGCGGCGGAGCTGTCGTCGCAGTCGGTGTTGTCGCTCACCGAGTCGCTGGGGGCATCGCAGGCCTGGGTCGTCGAGCTGGCGTTGCCGTAGCCGTCGCCGTCGCTGTCCGTGTAGAAGGTGGAGCCGGTGGACAGATCGACGGAGCTGTCGTCATCGTCGGTGAGGCCGTCGCAGTCGTCGTCGATGCTGTTGCAGACCTCCGAGGCCGCGGGGTGGACCGCCGAGCTGCTGTCGTTGCAGTCGGTGTTGTCGGTGACGGTGCCCGAAGGGGCATCGCAGGACAGGGTGGACGCGCCCGCATCGCCGTAGCCGTCGCCATCGTCGTCGTCGTACCAGGTCGTCGCCGTGGACAGGTCGACGGAGCTGTCATCATCGTCGGTGAGGCCGTCGCAGTCATCGTCGATGCTGTTGCAGACCTCGGTGGCGGCGGGGTTCACGGCAGCCGCTCCGTCGTCGCAGTCGGTGCTGTCGGAGACCGTGCCACTGGGCTGGCTGCAGGCGTCGGTGGCGGTGGTGGGGTCGCCGTAGCCGTCGGCGTCGGCGTCGGCGTACCAGGTGCTGGCGTCGGCGGCGCCGATGTCGACGAGACCATCGCAGTCATCGTCGATCTCGTTGCACAGCTCAGTGGCGCCCGGGTAGACCGCGGCGGCGGCATCGTCGCAGTCACCGGGCGTCTCGGCGTAGCCTTCGGGCGGGGCACAGCCATCTGTGGTGGAGCCGACCTGACCGTAGCTGTCTCCGTCCTCGTCGCGGTAGAAGACGGAGGTGACCCCTTCGTCGACCACCTCATCGCAGTCGTCGTCGACCTCGTTGCACACTTCGGTGCCGTCGGGATTGACCGCTGCATCGGCATCATCGCAGTCAGAAGCGTCCAGCACCCAGCCGGAGGGTGGGGCGCATTCCTCGATGCTGGTCTCGGGGTCCCCGAAGCCGTCGTTGTCCGCATCGGCGTACCAGGTCTGGATGTCGCCGTCGTCGACGATGCCGTCGCAGTTGTTGTCGATGCTGTCGCAGAGCTCCTCGGCGCCCGGGTAGACGGAGGCATCGGTGTCGTCGCAGTCGTCGGGGTTGGTGGACTGGCCGGCCGCGGGCGCGCAGGCTTCCTCGGCGCCCGTTGGGTCTCCGAAGCCATCGCCATCGACGTCGTCGTAGTAGGTGTTCAGCACCCCTTCGTCGATCTGGCCGTCGCAGTTGTTGTCCACCCCGTCGCAGACCTCCTCGGCGCCCGGGTAGACGCTGGGGTCGAGGTCGTCGCAGTCCTCATCGCCGGTGAGACCGTCTCCGTCGGCGTCGTCGGACAGCCCGCCCGTGTCGAGCAGCGTGATGCTGTCGTCCTTCGGGGCGCTGCGGCAGGCTGCGAGGGAGAAGCAGAGCAGGATGAGGCGGGATTGGGGGGACATGGGAGCTCCAGGGGGTGGGGCTACTGTAGATGAACCCTGGCCTCATCTGGACGACGGATTGATGACATTCGGGATGAGCGGCGGAAGATCGTCGAGGTCACCGAGGGCCTCGATGAGGGGACCGAGCCACGGGGCATAGGCGTCGGCCCGCCCCACGCTGGAGCGGTAGATGGGGCGTCGGACCTGGTCTACCGAGGCGGTCCGCACATCGCGCCGGTTCTCGTGAAAGGACAGGCAGGCGGGGTCGAAGGGCAGCCCGACTGCGTCCAGCAGGCGGCGAACCGTGGTCTCGGTGTCGCTGACAATGCTCTCGTAGTCGATGTTTTCGGTGTGGATATCACACTGCTCCGTCCACCAGGCCATCTGCTGCCTGTAGGCGCGGTAGACCCGTCCCATCCAGGCCAGCTCGGTGGTGTAGTCGTGCCCGGGGCCGAAGTTCTGGAAGAAACAGGACAGGCAGGTGTCGAGCGGCGCCCGACGGCAGTGCAGAACTCGGGCGGCCGGCAAGATGCGGGCGATGGCCCCCAGGAGCATGAAGTTGGTGGGCTGCTTGTCGGTGAGGAGCACCGGACCGAGGGCGTCGGGGGTGGTGCCGGCCCGGCGTGCCGCATCTTCGATGTAGGCGTGGCCGAGGGCGTCCCACTGGTCGGGCGACATGCTGGCGAGCGCGCGGGCCCAGCTGCCGGGAGTGCGGTCGGTGGCCAGGGGACGGACGACCGCGCTCAGGCTGGGAAGCTCTCCACCGGCCTGGACCTGTGGATGGGACGCCAGGATCTGCTCGGTGAGGCTGGTGCCCGAGCGCAGCATGCCGACGATGAAGACGACGCCCTCGCCCGGACCTTCACGGGGAGACACGGGATGGCCGAGGGCCTGGGCGGTGGCCTCGAAGTCGGCGACGATGCGCCCGGGGTCGATGTCGCGCTCACGGCATCGGTTGCCGGTCTGGTGGGCGGCAAAGGCAGCCTCGACGTCTCCGAGTGCTTCGTGGAGCTCGCCCAGGGTGTGGTGGAGGAGCTGGGCCTGGGTGGGGGTGGCCCGGCGCTCGCTGCGGGCCTGCACCAACGGCAGGGCGCGCTCGGGCTGGCCGGTGCGGATGCAGGAGCGGGCGAAGTCGCAGATGGCGTTGGCGGCCTCGAGGCGTGCTTGCATGAAGGGTGCGAGCCGGGCGACGGCCGCGCTGTGTTGCCCCCGGCGGGTGTGGAGGCGGCCGAGGGCGATGGCGGCGCCTGGATGGTCGGGCTTGCGGGCGAGCACGGTGCGCAGGTGCTGCTCGGCGGTCTCGGTGCGTCCGACGCTGATGAGGAATTCGGCGTAGCGCAGGTGGATGCGCGGGTGGTCGGGTGACCGTGCGAGGGCGGCGCGAAAGGCGGCGTCGGCATGGTCTTCGTGGGTGAGCGAGGCGTGGACCTGCGCGAGCGTGAGGCGCGCTCCGAGGTGGTTGGGGTCGGTGTCGATGGCCTGCTGCAGGGCGTTCTGGGCAGACCCCAGGCGGCCGGCATGCACGAGGGCGGTGCCGAGGTTGGCGAGCACCGCTGCCTGCGGGGGGCCGAGGGCGTGGGCCTTGGCGAGGGCTTCTGCGGCCTGCCCGAATCGCCCTTGTTGGATGAGCAGGTTGCCGAGGTGGAACCAGGGCCACCGACGGTCGGGGTCGAGCTCCACGGCCCTTCGCCAGGCGTGCAGGGCCATCTCGGTCTCACCGAGCTTCTCGAAGACGGGCGCGGAGACCCGCCAGGCGGCGCCGTTGCCGGGCTGTCGGCGCACCACCGCAGCTGCGCGCTGGGCTGCGCCCTTCAGGCGACCATGGTCACGGGGAAGCTGGATGCTCCAGCGGGCGGCGTGGGGGTCCTGGGGATGGAGCTGGGTGGCGGTGTCGAGGAGCACGATGGCGGACTGCACGTCGCCGAGGCCGGCCTTGGCTCGGGCGAGTCCGACGGCGAGCTCGCACCGGGCGGGGGCACGCTGGAGGGCGATGGACAAGCGGGCGTGGGCGACGTCGAAGATGCCGTGTTCGACGGCGAAGAGGCCAACCTCCGCGGGGTGGCTCTGCAGGGCGGCGAGCTGTCGACGGAGCTGCGGGGCCGGCAACGCACGGGCGGCCAGAGCGTCGAGCTGGGCCTGGATGGCGGGGGCCATGTCTCGGTCCGGGTCAGGGGAGGGACTTGCGCCAGGTCGGCATCGGGGCACCGAGCACGACTATCGCAGGCTGCGGCTGGAAGCCGAGGCGCGCGAGGCCCCGGGCCGCGGTGGTGTTCCCAGCGGCGACCACGGCGAGAACCTCGTCGAGACCTGCGCGATGGTGGGCATCGTGGAGCACCAGGCGCACGGCTTGGGTGGCGATTCCCTGGCGCCAGCGGCTGTGGTCGACGGAGACCACGAGCTCGGGCGGCAGCTCGGTGCGGGGGGCGCTGTCGTCTGCGGGTCCCGGGAGAGAGCGCAGGCCCACGCAGCCGATGATGCGGTCGGGCGCGTCGCGCGGGCGGATGGTGAACAAGCCCACCCCGCGGGTCTGCAGGTCCAGGGCCTGGGCATCGAGGACCGCGTCGACGTGGCTCGACAGCACCGGCTGGCCGTCCCATAGGTGGCGGCGGATGGCGCGCCGGTTCCAGTGCCTCTGCAGGGCGCTGGCGTCCGCGTTCGTGGCGGGCAGGAGCACGAAGCCGTCGCCGGCGAGCTTCGGGAGGGGCATGGAGACTCCGCGACCCGCATCTTCTCGCAACGCCGCGGTCTTGGGGGAGTTGGCGCAACCTGGAGCTCCTGGCACCGGGTTCGACGGGCGGGCATACTCGGGGCATGTGGTGGACCTTGCTCTCGTCGGCACTTGCGGCTTCTTCCTGCCCGGAGCAGGTGGCGCCTCTGCTCGCGTCGGCCCGCGCATCGGGGGACAAGGCTGCCTACGCGGAAGCCTGTCTCTGCGGCTCGATGGACGCCTGCGCAGAGTGGGTGGTCCACCCCGAACACACCGATGACGACGTCAAGCGCGCCGCCCTGGCCGCCTCGATGCTGTGCGGTTCCGGGGCCGACTGTTCGGCCTTGGCCTCGGGCGATGCGCTCGTGGAGGTGGAGCGCCTCTGTCTGTCGGGCCAGGCGGCGCGGTGTGCGGAAGCTGCGGTGCGCTGGCGGGACGGCGACGGTGTCGCGGCCGACCGGGACAAGGCACTGGGCTGGTTCCGCGCGGCTTGCGTGGGGGGCTACTGGTACGCCTGCAACGATCTGACGTTGATGGGCGACCCCCTGGGCGAGAAGGTGAGCCTCGCGAAGTTCATCGACGAGTGCGAGGGCGGCTCGGCGTCGAGCTGCTACCAGGCCGGGGCCCGGCTGCGGGTGGGCTACATGGGGGCACCCAAAGACGACGAGCGCGGCCGGGCGCTGCTCCAGAAGTCCTGCGACAGCGGCTATGGCACGGGCTGCTACACGTTGGGGTGGCCTCTGTTGTTCGCCGAGCGGCCCGACATCGACGCCTACTTCCAGATGATGGTGAAGGGCTGCATGGGCGGCTCCCCCGATGCGTGCAGCGAGCTGAAGGTGTCGGACGCGCAGCTGCGTCAGGCCTGCCGGTCCGGCGGCAAGGACAACGTGTATTGCGCTCTCTTGGAGCGCCGGAAGGCCGGCCGTTGGCCCGACCTCGGTTCTCTCGGAATTCCTGACTGAACCTGTGACACATTCGCCGGGCAGGGGACTGGGGAAGGTGAGATGACGACCACCGCCCTCCAGACCTGGCTGCGCACCCGCGCGGAGTCCGACCGACACGCCGCCTTCGAGGCCATCGTCTCGGCATGGGGCGCCGCCATTCGGCGCACCTGCCGCGGCTTCGAGCGCGCGGAGGCCCGTCAGGACGAGCTGGTGCAAGAGGTCCTGATGAACATCTGGCGCGCGCTGCCCGGCCTCGTGTCGCCGGAGTCCGCCCGGTCCTGGGTGCTTCGAATCGCCCACAACACCGCGCTCAAGCATGTTCGCCACCACGCCCCCCGCCGTAGGATGGAGTCGGAGGTGGATGTGGAGTCGGTGGTTCACGGTCTGCAGGAGGTGGTCGTCGATCGCGCCCGGAAGCGGGCACGCCTGCACGCGGCCATCCAGCAGCTCCCACCGGCTGACCGCTCGCTGGTGCTGCTGTGGCTGGAGGGGCTCGACCATCACGAGCTTGCCGACGTGTCGGGCCTGTCGCCCACCAATGTGCGCACCCGCTTGTCGCGCCTGCGTGCCCGACTCACCCGAGCGCTGGGAGGCACGCCATGACCGACCCGCTCATCGACCTGTGGACCGACGAAGAGGAGGCTCCCTTGACCGAGACCATCGACCTTTCCGCCATCGCCCAGCGCGCCGAGGAATTCGAGGTCGTGCTCGACCGACGCAACCGGCGTGAGATCTGGATTGGCGGGGCCCTGGCTGTGTTCTTCTCCGTGGTGGCCGTGTGGTCGATGCTGGACGGTATGGCGGCCTTCGGGTTGGGAGGCGCCTTGTTGGCCACTGGCTGCGCGTTCGTGGCCCGGCAGATGCACACGCGCGGACGCGCACCCAAGTCCGATCCCACCCAGTCCACCCGGGACTTCCTGGCGTCCCACCGCGCGGAGCTGCAGTACCAGATCGACCTGCTGGACAGCGTTGCCGTGTGGTACCTGGCCCCGCTTGCGCCCGGTCTCCTCGTGTTCTCACTGGGTCCCATGGCGTTGCGCTTGCTGGAGGGGCGGGCCGACGTTGGCGTGGCGGTGGCCACTGCGCTGCCCATCCTCGTGGTGTTCGGGCTCACCTTCGGCGCCGTGCTCTGGCTCAACAAGCAGGCGGTCAAGGGCTTGCGGGCCGAGCTGGCCGCCCTCGATTCGGGTGGTGAGGACGTCGCAGGGGGGTAGGGGGCGGTTTTCGGAGGTCTGAATGCGCCGTCTGCTTGTGTGTTGTGTGGCGCTGTGTGCGTGCTCGCCAGCGGGCTCGGACAAGTCCTCTGAACGCGACTCCGGTGCCGATGACCCGCCCGACACCTCCGACACCTCCGACACCGCCGACACCGCCGACATTGGGGAGGGCTCCCGCGAGCTGCTTGCCAACCCTGGCTTCGAGCTGGGCGAGACCTGGTGGACCCAAGCCAACGGCACCCGGAACCACGACTGGTCGCGCACAGGCGACCCCATCTACGAGAGCTCCGCCACCTTCACGGCATTGGAAGGTATGGCCGCCTACAAGGTGTGGGGCCGGTATGCCGACTCGGTGCCCAACGACAGCGAGCACGGCCTCGATGTGGGCTCCCTGACGCCCGGCGACACGCTCACCTGGGCCGTTCAGGCCTTCACCCACCGCGACGACCGGGTGTCGGGTGGCAATGAGATGGTGCTCTTCGTGCGGTTCTACACCGAGTCGGGCGCCGAGCACAGCGTCGTGCTGGGGACGGCTGTGGTGGATGAGGCGACCACCGCGGACGCCTGGCACGCGCTGTCGATGACCGCCGAGGTGCCGGAAGGGGTGACCACCGGGCAGGTGGGCGTTCGCTACACCTTGGCGGACTGGTCGTCGACGGGGTCGGTCTACCTCGACTCGGCCTCTCTGCGCTCCACCGGGACGGGCGCGGTGACCGGTGAGCGCCTGCTGGTCTGGCACGACGAGTTCGACGGTCCGGCCATCGACCCGGCATCCTGGACCCACGAGCTGCTGCCCGCCTATACCTACAACAACGAGCTGCAGACCTACACCGACGCCTCCGCCAACTCTCGCATCGACAATGGCCAGCTGGTCATCACCGCACTGTCGGAAGGCTCCGGCTACACCTCGGCCCGACTCAACACATCCGGCAAGGTGGGCTGGCGATACGGTCGCATCGAAGCGTCCGTGCAGGTGCCGGCGGGGATTGGCACCTGGCCCGCGGTGTGGATGCTGCCCACCGACTGGGCCTACGGCGGCTGGCCGGACAGCGGCGAGATCGACATCATGGAGCATGTCGGCTGCGACGCCGGCATCGTCGTGGGCACGGTACACACGGGCGCCTACAACCACATGTTGGGAACGCAACGTGGCCAGAGCGTACACCTGCCAGGGGCCACCAGCTCCGCCCAGGTCTACGCCATCGACTGGACGCCCGAGCGGATCAACTTCCTTGTGAATGGCCACCACTACTTCACTTTCGCGAACGATGGTGCGGGCGATTCCGCGACCTGGCCCTTCGACCAGGTGTTTCATCTGGTGGTCAACCTGGCCGTGGGGGGTGACTGGGGCGGCTACTGCGGTGTGGACCGCGACGCCTTTCCCCAGGAGTACCGCCTCGACTGGATGCGGGTGTACCAGACCGCGGCGGAGGCGGGTGGCTGAGGCTCAGGCCGGCGAGACGGAGATGCTCACCACGGTGCCGTCGACCTTGCCCGAGGGTCCGTCCACCGACTCTGCACGCTCCAGCGAGCGGCACAGCAGCGCCTCCGACAGCGACTCTGCATGCTCTGCAATGGCCTCGGCGACGCGGTCCTCGCAGGCGTAGCGCACATGGATGCGGGCGGACACGTCGAGGTCCTGGGCCTTGCGTTCGTTCTGCACGAGGCGGTTGAACTCGCGGGCGTTGCCTTCGCGGCGCAGCTCGTCGGTGATGCGGGTGTCGAGGGCGGCGAAGGTGGCGCCGTCGGCAGCGTGCACGAGGTGGTCGGGGCCGGTGTAGCTGACGGTCAGGTCGCCGGGCTCCAGCTCGATGGTGACGCCACCCTCCAACACAAGCTGACGGGCCGACACGAGCTCGCTGGCGTCGTGGGTGGCCACATGCTTTGCGATGGCCTTCATGTAGCGTCCGTAGCGCGGCCCGAGGGCAGCGAAGTTGGGCTTGACACGGATGCTCACGAGTCCGTCGAGAGAGTCGACCAGCTCGATCTTCTTGAAGTTGCACTCCACCAGCACCTGCTCGGCGAGGGCGCTGTCTTCGAGAGCCGCCCGCTCTGCGTTGTCCGCGGCCTTGACGAAGAGCGTGGACAGCGGCTGGCGAATCTTGATGGCGGCTTCATTGCGGAGCGCGAGGCCGAGGTTCTTGATGCGAAGGACGGTGGCCACGCGGGACTCGAGGTCGACGTCCACGAGCGACTCGTCGACCTGCGGGTAGTCGAGCAGGTGGACGCTCACCGGTGCGCTGTCGTCGTGGGAGCGCACCAGGTTCTGGTGGATCTCGTCGGTGAGGAACGGCAGGATGGGCGCCATCAGCCGGTTGATGGTGGTGAGCACGTCGTAGAGGGTCTCGAATGCGGCGGGCTCGGAGCCCCAGAAGCGGGCCCGGCTGCGGCGGAGCCACCAGTTGGACAGCTCGTCGATGAAGCGCTCGAAGCTCGACACGAAGCGGAAGACCGCGAAGTCGGCGAAGGCGGCGTGGGCATCGGCGACGAGGCTCTGCAGACGGCTGAGGATCCAGCGGTCGAGCTCGCTTCGTTCCGCACGGGCGCCGTCTTCGGAGGGCGTCCACCCGTCTGCCTTGGCGTAGGTGATGAAGAAGCTGTAGCAGTTCCACCAGGTGAGCAGCTTGCGGCGAACCTCGCTGGCCAGTCCTCCCTTCACATGCTGACCCGGCTTGGGAAGGTCGGGGAAGTTGAGGTTCTGGACGGGGTTCTGGGCGGCGTAGAGGTAGCGCATCACCTCGGCACCCAGCACATCGGCCGCGTGGTCGAAGGGCACCGAGTTGCCCGCTGACTTGTGCATCTCGTTTCCGCGTTCGTCGCGGACCAGGGCGTGGCCGAGCAGGGTCTTGAAGGGTGCTTGTCCGCTCATCATCGCGCTCATGGCGAGCAGAGCGTAGAACCAGTTGCGGAACTGGCCGGGGAAGCACTCCACCACGAAGTCGGCGGGGAACCAGGTCTTCCAGAACGCCTCGTCCCAGCCGTGTCCCATTGTGGAGAATGGCACAATGCCAGCGTCGAGCCAGGGGTTGCCCACATCTTCGATGCGGTGACAGGTGCCACCACACTCGCTGCATTGGATCTCGATCTTGTCGATCCACGGACGGTGGGGACTGTGTCCCTCGAACTGTTCCCAACCTGCGGTCGCACGCTCGCGCAGCTCGTCTTCTCCACCGATGACCTCGAAGTGCTCGCAGTCGTCGCACACCCAGATGGGCAGTGCGAGACCCCAGAAGCGCTTCTTCGAGATCATCCAGTTGCCCATGTTCTTGAGCCAGTCCTGCTCACGGGCTTCGCCATCGGCCGGGATCCAACGGATGTCGGGAACGACCTTCTGGATGCGGTCGCGCCAGTCCATGCGGATGAACCACTCGTCGACGAGTCGGAACACCAGCTCTTCCTTGCAGCGCCAACAGTGGGGGTAGACGTGCGGGTAGGACTCCTTGGCCACCAGGCGGCCGCGTCCCTTGAGGTCGGCCACGATGTCGTCGGCGACGGTGTGCACGGACCGCCCGGTCCACTCGCCGAAGCCGTCGATGTACTCGCCTCCTTCGCCGAGGGGCGCGATGGCGGGCAGGCCGAGCTCGCGGCCGAGGTGGCCGTCTTCAGCGCCACAGCCGGGTGCGATGTGCACGATGCCGGTGCCTTCGCCGTCGGAGACCATGTCCCAGGCGATGACCCGGTGCGAGTCGACCGCCTTTGGACCGTCTTCGGTGGAGTAGGGGGTGAGGCCCCCGGGGGTGTGCTGGGCGGGCAGGTGGTCGAAGGGACCGTCGTACTTGAGGCCCACGAGCTCCTCGCCCTTGATCTCGCCGAGCACCTTCACCTTGCCGGAGCCCTTGAGGATGGACTTGAGCGTCTGGAGCTTCTTCGTGAGCTTCTTGCCGCCAGCCTCGAGGTTCTGCACGCGGGCGTTGTTGTAGTTGCCCTTGCCCACGTAGAGCACCTGCTCGCCATGCTGCAGCTTGAGGTAGGTCATCTCTGGGTTGACCGCGGCCGCCACGTTGGACGTGAGCGTCCAGGGCGTGGTCGTCCAGACCAGCAGTGCCTCGTTTTCGCGCCCTTCGCCCCGCAGCGGGAAGCGCACGAAGACCGAGGTGTGGCTCGTGATCTTGCGACCCTCGGCCACCTCCATCTGGGACAGGCCGGTGCCGCAGCGGCAACACCACGGCATGATGTCGGTGCCTCGGTAGACGAAGCCCTCGTTGTGGCACTTCTTGAGGAACGACCAGATGGTGTAGTTGTTGTGGTTGGCGAAGGTGAAGTAGCTGCCGCCGCGAGTGGGGTGACCCAACCCACCGATGACCTGTGCAGGTGTGCCCGTGACCTCATCGCCCATGTTGGACGTGATGGTGACCTGCTCGTCGCCATCGTGCAGCGCCTTGGCGAGGCCGCGGAGGGTGTCGGGGTCGTCCCAGTCGGTCCAGTAGCCGAGGCGAATGGACTGTTCTGTCTGGCGCGCGGCGTAGGTGAGAACGCGCTCCTTGCAGGCATCCACGAACTTGTCGATGCCGTAGTCGACAATGTCGCGCTTGGTCTTGAAGCCCAGCTGCTTTTCGACCTCCACCTCGACCCAGAGGCCCTGGCAGTCGAAGCCGTTCTGGTAGCGCAGCTTCTTGCCGTTCATGGCGTGGTAGCGCTGGAAGAGGTCCTTGTAGGACCGGCCCCAGGCGTGGTGGACGCCCATCGGGTTGTTCGCGGTGATGGGCCCGTCGAGGAAGCTCCACACCGGGCCATCGGTGTTCTTCTCGCGCACGAGCTCGAACACCTTGGACTGGGTCCAGTGCTTCTGGATCTGGGCCTCGATGGCCGGGAAGTCGGGCAGGCGGGGGACGTTCTTGAACATGGCGCGCCATTAGCATGTCCCCCGAAGCGGGGAAAGAGCCGGGTTGGGGGGGAGGTTCGGCGGTGTGAGAATGGTCACATGGACGTCGTTCTGGAGGATGCGCCCACGGGACGTCGGGTCCCGGCTCGCAGATGGGCCGGCGGTAGATCGACTCAATCTGAAGTTTCTGATGGTTCAGTGTGGACTGAACTGACTGGACTGGCTATTCATGGGGTCCACCATCCCCTGGAGAACCCTTTGAACGAGATGGAGAACGACCTGCGCGTGCGGCACTTCATCGAGGAGCAGGGCCTGCTGTGGGAAGGCGTCGGCATGGCGCGGATGACCGGTCGCATCATCGGCTTTCTGCTCATCTGTCAGCCCGCGGAGCAGACCGCCGCCCAGATCGCCGAGGCGCTGTCCGCCAGCAAGGGCAGCATCTCCACCAACACCCGCCTGCTCCTCCAGCTCGGCATCCTCGAGCGGCAGTCGAGGCCCGGCGACCGGTCCACCTACCTGCGCATCGCCACCGGGGCGTGGGACCGCTTCTTGATGGGCGAGCACGCCCGCATGACGCTCATCCGCGAAGGCGCCGACCGAGGGCTGGCCCTGCTCGAAGACGCCACCGCCAGCGACCGGGCCAGACTGATGGAATTCCGAGACATGTTCGCGTTCATCGAGCGCGAGTACCCGCGGCTGCTCCAACACTACGAGGAGTGGCGCGCAACCCGACTCAAGGAGTCGACATGAAGACCCTGTCCTGGCCAACCCGACTTCTGTTGGCTTGTCTTGCGTTGTCGCCGGTCGTGGGGAGTGGCCTCTCGCCAGCTGTGGCCGAAGCCGCCGAGCCCACCATCGAGGAGCTGCTCGACGCCACCGACGATGTGAGTCGCGGAACGTCGTCGCACGGCAAGATGGTGATGCAGGTGAAGACCGACCGCTACGAGCGCAGCCTCAAGATGGAGGTGTGGACCCGCGGCACGGAGGACTCCCTGGTGCGCATCCTCGAGCCCGCACGCGAAAAGGGCGTGTCCACGCTCAAGGTGGGCGACAACATGTGGAACTACCTGCCCAAGGTCGACCGCACCCTGAAGATCTCGGGCGCTGCGATGTCCGGCTCCTGGATGGGGTCGCACATCACCAATGACGACCTGGTGAAGCAGTCCCGCATGAAGGAGGACTACACCAGCACCCTCGTGTCGAAGCCCGCCGAAGACGGCACTGGAGTGTACCGAATCGAGCTGGTGCCAAAGCCCGACGCGCCCGTGGTGTGGGGCAAGGTGGCGGTGGAGGTGCGGGCGGACAGGCAGCCCCTCAAGGTCGAATACTACGACGAGAAGGGCGAGCTGGTGCGCACGATGAAGTTCCTCGAGATCAAGGAGATGGGCGGACGCACCTTCCCGTCGGTGATGCGGGTGGAGCCGGCCGACAAGCCCGAGGAGTACACACAGATCTCCTACGAGGACATGGCTTTCGACGTAGAGCTCGACGACCGCATCTTCACGCTCCAGTCGCTCAAGCGCTAGGGGACTGCGTTGGCCACACAGTCCAGTCGGTTCTATTTCTCGGTGTCGTGGCGCAACCTGTGGCGCCACCGACGGCGCACGCTCATCACGGCCGCCGCGATGGGACTCGGCATCGCGATGTGCATGGCGTCCATCGTGTTGCAGGACGGCATGTATGCCCAGATGTTCGACGTCATGGTCACCGACAGCCTCGGCCATGTGCAGCTTCATCACCCCGACTACCCGGCGAAGAAGCGCGCCCACGACACCCTGAAGGACGACGTGGTGGCCCCGCTGGAGGACCTCGACGGTGTGGTGGAGGTGGCGCCGCGTCTGTTCAGCTTCGCGTTGGCGGGCGGAGCGGACAAGTCGTCGGGCGCACAGCTCGTGGGGGTGTCTCCCGCAGACGAGGCCGGTCTCACGGGGATCGACGACAAGGTCGACGCCGGTGAGTGGTTGGCTGCGGAGCCGTCTTTGCAGGCGGTGGTGGGCGCCGAGCTCGCGAAGGAGCTGAAGCTGGCCGTGGGCGATGAGCTGGTGCTCGTGGGACAAGACGCCTACGGTGGCGTGGCCAACGACCTGTTCACCGTGGTGGGCATCGCCCGCACCGGACAGACCGCCCTCGACCGAAACGGGGTGTGGGTCCACCTCACCGACCTCCAGGTGTTCACTGCGATGGAGGGGCAGCTGCACGAGGTGCTCGTGGTGGGCGACGATGTCGAAGGGGCGGCGGCACTCAAGACGCAGGTGGTCGGCCTCACCGAGTCTGCGGGCTCGATGGTGCGCAGCTGGGATGAAGCCAACCCCCAGACCGCCCAGATGATGGGCATGCAGGATGCCAGCGCCGTCATAATGTTGGGAATCGTGCTGTCGGTGGCCGCTTTGGGCGTGCTGAACACCATGCTGATGAGTGTGTTCGAGCGTGTGCGCGAGTTTGGAGTGCTGCGGGCCATCGGCCTGGCCCCCCGTCAGCTCATGGTGCTGGTCATCCTCGAGAGCATGCTGCTGGCCACGGTGGCCGCCTTCTTCGGCCTTGTGATGGGCGGTGCCCTCGATGCCTACCTGGTGTACGTGGGCATCGACTTCTCGGTCGATGGGGGCAAGGGCCTGTCCTACGCGGGCATCACCCTCGACCCCATCATCAAGGGCGTGGTGCGGCCCCAGGGCATCGTCATCACGGTGGTCGCGGTCTACGTGGTCACCTTGCTCGCCGCTGTGTGGCCGGCCATTCGGGCGTCTCGCCTCGAGCCGGTCCAAGCCATGCGGGAGAACTGAGCCATGGCCAGTGCTGGACTCCTCCGAATCGCGGCGCGCAACCTGCGCAAGAACCTCCGCCGCACCCTCATCACGGGCAGTGCCATCGCCGGCGGCCTCGCGCTGCTCATCTGGACGGGCAACCTGCAGGAAGGCTCCTACAGCAGCCTGATTCGCCGCGGTGTGTCCACGATGGCGGGCCATGTCGTCGTGCAGGCCGAGGGCTACCAGGCCGAGCAGGACATGCACATGCTGGTGGAGGGCGCAGAGTCGACCGAAGGCGAGGTTCAGGCCGCCTTGTCTGCCGTCGCCCCCGACGCCCGGGTGGCCAGCCGTGTGTTGGTGCAGGGCTTGTTGCAGTCCACCCGCAACACCTCGGGCGTGGCGCTGGTGGGCATCGAGCCCTCGGCCGAGGCCACGGTGTCCGACTGGCATGAAAAGGTCGTCGACGGCGGTGAGTGGCTGGCCGACGACGACACCCAGGGGGTGCTGCTCGGCGAGAAGCTGGCGGAGTCTCTCGAGGTGGAGCTCGGCGACAAGGTCGTGCTGATGGCCCAGGGCGAAGACGAGGTGGTGCATCGGCTGTTCCGGGTGCGCGGCCTGCTGCGCACCGGAGTGGCCGACATCGACGGCTTCATGGCGCTCGCGACCCTACCCGCCGCCCAGGCGGCCCTCGAGCGTCCCGGCGCGGCCACGATGGTCACCATCCACCTCGACGACCCGGCCCTGGTGCCCGAGGTGCGCACGGCGGTGGCGGGCGCCATGGGCGAGCGGAAGGTGGAGGTGCTGCCCTGGCAGGAGGCTCTACCGGAGATGTACCAGTTCACCGTGCTCGACCGGCAGTCGGCCCAGGCCATGTTCTTCATCATCGGTGTCATCGTGGCCATGGGTGTGCTGAACACCGTGCTCATGAGCGTGATGGAGCGGGTGCGCGAGTTCGGCGTGATGCTGGCGCTGGGCACCCGTCCGCGCCAGATCTTCCGGATCATCCTCTATGAGGGCATTGTCCTCGGCTTCCTGGCCACATCCGTGGGCCTTGCGTTGGGTATCCTCACCACACTTCCGGGCATGCACTGGGGCATCGACTTTGGCGCGATGATGGGGGACAACGTCGAGGTGGCCGGGGTCACCATGGATGCCATGGTCTACCCGGAGTGGGACTGGGGCGGCACCTTCGGCTCTTGTGCCATCGCCTGGCTGATGACCGTGCTCGCGGCCTTGTGGCCCGCCTGGCATGCTTCTCGACTCGAACCTGTCCAAGCGATGCGTCAGGTATGAATCCAAGCTTGAATCGTGGAGGCCGACATGGCTGACTCCATTGTCCAGGTCCGCCAGCTCGTGCGCACCTACCAGCAAGGCAGCATCGAGGTGAAGGCCCTGCGGGGCGTTGATCTCGACATTGGCACCGGTGAGTTCACCGCGCTCATGGGACCGTCGGGGTCGGGGAAGACCACCCTGCTCAACCAGATCGGCGCCCTCGACACCCCCACGTCCGGCAGCGTGAAGATCGACGGCCAGGAGCTGGTCGGGCTCGACAAGGTGGCCCGGTCGTCGCTGCGGCTGAATCGCATCGGCTTCGTGTTCCAGGCCTACAACCTCATCCCGGTGCTGTCCGCCTACGAAAACGCGGAGTTCGTGCTGATGATGCGTGGTGTGGGCGAGGCTGAGCGCCGGGACAAGGTGATGGCGACCCTTGCTGCGGTGGGCCTGGCCGGGATGGAACACCGCCTGCCGGGCGAGCTGTCGGGGGGGCAGCAGCAGCGGGTGGCGGTGGCTCGCGCCATTGTGGGAGAGCCGGCCCTTGTGTTGGCCGACGAACCCACCGCCAACCTCGACTCGAAGACCGGCTACGAGCTGCTCGACCTCATGCGAACGCTCAACGAGGAACGCGGCGTCACCTTCGTCTTCGCCACCCACGACCCCAAGGTGATGGAGGCGGCCCGCCGGGTGGTCACCCTCGTCGATGGCCGGATCGCAGAGGACCTCGTCAAGTGACCGTGTGGCTGCTTCTGGGTGTGGCGCTCGCAGCCGACGTCGAGGTGGGCGGCAACCTCAAGCTGTTCCATGTGTCCACCTACCCCTACGACAACGACCTGTTCGCGGAGTCGGTGGCGGACGGGTCGGCCTTCGAGCTGGAGTTCCCGCTCGAAGACGATGCGGTCTCCGCCAGCGCCACGAGCCAGGGACTGCTCACCTCGCGCCTCACCTTCGACGTCTTTGCCGACTGGTGGACCTTTTCGGTCCATCCCCAGCTCACCGTGCAGCCCGGTGCTGGCGCATCGGCCCTCAGCATTGCCCAGACGGGCACGGGCATCCCCGAAGCGGTCGATCTGTCCTGGGAAGCGGTCGACGATCCGGACCTGCTGGTGCAGCTTCGCGCCGACCGGCTGGTGGTCGAGGTGGAGCAGGGTCCCGTTCGCGCTGCGTTGGGACGACAGGCGGTCACCTTCGGGCACGGTCTGTTCTTCACTCCCTTGGATCTCGTGAATCCCTTCTTCCCCACGGTGGTGGACCAGGAATACAAGCCAGGCGTGGATGCCGCGCGCGTGGATGCCTGGTTCGGGACGGGCCAGGCGACCGTGACGAGCGCCTATCGGGGGGACTGGGCCCTCGATGGCATGGTGCACGCCGCCTATGTGCAGCAGACGGTGGGCCTGTGGGACATCGGCCTGTTCGGCGCCCTCAACCAGGACGACGCGGTGGGCGGACTGAGCCTCGCCGGCTCCATCGGACCCGTGAGCATGCACGGCGACGCCAGCGTCACCCTGCCCCCAGACGAGGATGACGAAGACCCCTTTGTGCGTGCTGTGTTGGGCGCTCAGGGCACGGTCACCCCCCGCACCCAGCTCATGGGCGAGGTCTACATCCAGACCAACGGCGCCACCGACACCAGCGACTACCTCGACCAGATGAGCGGTCCCCGGTACGCGCGTGCGGAGCTGTGGCTGGCCGGGCGCACCTACGCGGCCCTGTCGGTCACCCAGGAGATCCAACCCATGATCTCCGGCTCCTTGTTTGCCTTGGCCAATGTAGAAGACGCCAGCGGACTGCTGGGCCCCGGCTTCACCTGGAATGTCTCGGAGAATGTGACAGCCAGCCTGGGCGCCTACGTGGGCGTGGGCGAGCGGCCCGCCGACTTCCAGATGGAAGACCACGACAACGTGCTGAGCGCCATCAATGCTCTTGCAGAGGTCGCGGAGGACCCCTACCGCTCGGAGATGGGAACGGTGCCCACCACGGTGTTTGCGAGCATGCAGGCCTGGTTCTGATCGGGCTTTCGCTCCGCTGGCGCCTTCGATAGACTTGACTCGTCCACCCATATCTTGAGGTTCTGGATGAGGATTGTCGCACTCGCCGCCATGCTGCCCCTGTCGGCGGTGGCCGGCACGCCCGTCCCCGACCGTCCCACCCGCTCTCGCAGCGCAAGGCTGGTGTCTTCAGGCTCCTTGGAAGCCGAGCTGGGGGCCAATCTCAGCGAGGATGGCACGTCGGTCCCCCTCCGCATCAAGGGAAGCAACGGCAAGGTGGAGCCGCGGGCCACGCTCGACCTCGGCACGATGGGGTATGGCGCACCGGGCCTCGACCTGGGCACCAAGCTGTCGGTGGTGCAGGACCGTCGCGTGGCGCTGTCTGGGCAGGTGCGCTCGGATGTGCCCCTCGATGGCGAGGAGTGGACCGGCGAGGTGGGAGGTTTGTTCACCCTCGTCAACAAGCACGGGCTGGAGATTCGCACCGATGTGGCGCTGGCGCTGGTGGGGGGTGGGGGCATCCACTCGGCCGGTGTGCCCGTGTCTGCACTCATGGGCTGGGGCGTGTCGAGCCGGTGGGCTGGCTTTGCCGATGTGGGCGTGACCTTTCAAGGTGGGGGGACGGCCACCGCACCGATCATCATGGGCGGGGGACGGTGGCGGCCGACCGATATGTTGGCCGGCGACCTCGCAGTGGGTTGGGACGCGGAGCTTGGCGGTCCGTTGGCAGCCTTCGGCATGGCAGCCAACTTCGGGAGGCTGCGGAGGTAGGCGTCGGACCCAGGTTGGCGTCGAGTGGGGACCCCGCCGCGGCCATTGTCGGCGCCCGCCGCCCCGTGCAGCTGGCTCAGTACGTGGCCGCGCCCGCGATGTCGTCGGCGTCCTCTGCAGAGTCCTTCTCCACGCATCCCGCGAGGGTGGCAGCAACCACGTCCCGGTCACATCAGCGTTCCCGCAGCTCACACACAACCGGTCGGTGGTCGAAGTAGGCGAGTGAATACACTGGGTGCGGTGCCTCGGGATCCAACAGAAGCTGGTCGCACGCACCTGTCCAGGCGTCTGCCAACACATGGTCGATGTCCGCCACGCCCCCGTAGCTGAGGGGCGCGTCTTCTCCCACGCGGCTGATGAAGGCCATTCCGTGGTCTCGCGGCACGCTGGGGTCGAGGGGCACGCGGGCGGCCCACTCGGCGGCGCTGAGGTCGAGCTCGGCGAAGCGGTGGGGGTCGGTGTTGAGGTCGCCCATCAACACGTCGGGGAGGGCAGGGGAGATGGCTGGCGAGCCGTCGCCCAGATCGTCGAACACCTGGGCGATCTGGGCGATGCGACAGGCCTGGTCGTCGGTCGACAGGCCCGAGGAGCCGTGGATGTTCGTGAGGTGCAGCACCGGCTCGCCGTCGGCGTCGATGACCGTGCCACGCCCCACCCGGGCGCCGCTGCCGCAGCCGTCGACCGTGGAGCCGGCGAGTCCCTCCAGGCAGAAGGCCTCCTCGCAGCCGGCGAAGGTGCCGACCCGGCGGTGGACGGCGGCGCACTTGTCGGGCTTGCCCGGGTGACAGGCCACCTGGTAGTGGTCGCCGAGAATGACCTGTGCAACGGTGGGATCGCCATCTTCCCAGGTCTCGCAGACGAAGCCTGCACGGTCGGCCTCGGGGATGTCGGCGCACTCGCCGGAGTGGAAGATCTCCTGGAAGACCACGAGGTCGGGCGAGAATCGACCGAACCAGTCGCGGGTGGCCTCCACCGCGGGCGACCAGGCGAGGCCGTCGCCGTAGAAGGCATCGGAGCGGGCGGCCATCTCTGCGGTGTAGCCCCCTTCGCCCTGCGCGCCGTCGAGCACTCCCTCGGAGGTGCCCGTGTTGAAGGTGACCACGAGCAGCGGGTCGTCGACCTGCTCGGCCGGGCTGCCGGAGTCTTGCTTGGGCACACGCACGCACGCGGCGCAGGCGGCAAGGAGGAGCAGCCGAGGGTTCATGGGGTCGCTTCTCGGAGGCGCGGGGGGAGCGCGGACCGCGCGCTGCGGACGGCCAGGGGGTCTGTGCGGACATCTATGCGTCCGGGTTGGCCATTGGGACCGGCCGGACCTGGCGCCCCCCGCATGCCGTCCGCACCGAGGTCGGCCTCCATGCAGGCGGAAGCCGGGTGTCCGTCCGCCTCCGCCTCGACCTGCAGCGGCGCGATGATGCCGCCGGGCCGGCCGCCTTGGCCTCCCTGTCCGCCCACACCGCCGGCTCCCCCCTGTCCGCCGACGGACTGCACCTCGAAGTGCCGTGCCGTGGCCGGATGGTCCACGAAAACACGGACCGAGCCGCCGAAGCCGCCCGCGCCACCGCGTCCGCCGCGTCCACCGCGTCCGCCGTCGCCACCGGAACCCGGCCTGCATGCGCTGGCCCCGTCGCCGCCCGCACCGCCTTGTCCGCCGCGTCCGCCTGCCGCCCCGTCGCCGCCGCGGGTCTCGATGTAGACAGGTCGCTGGCCCGGCAACACAGTGTGCACCGACCGGCCGTCGGGGCCGTCGAGAACATAGAGCACCACGCTGTGTCGGCCATCCAATGTGGTGGTGGACCACGCGGTGAGGGTGAGCTCGGGGCCCGCCATTCCGGCCACCCCGTCGGCCCCGTCACCGGCGTCGCCGCCATCTCGACCGCGGCGCCGGTTCCGCACGTCGACCCCATCTGCGCCGTGGGGACCGGGTGGCCCGGCGAGGGCGGCGGTCGTGGCATAGGGCTGCGGGGAGGCGGCGACGTGTTCGCCGGGGGTGCGCCAGGTTCGGAGGACGTGGAGGAAGTCGGGCTCCCAGACGCCGTGGGTGCCCGTGTCGGGGCGGTCGGCGTAGGCGACGTGAAGCCCGAAGGTCTTGCCGACCATGCCCCGGAGGTCGTCGGACCACGACACGGTCTGGGGGCCGGGATTCCACCTGCCGTGGGTGGGACGCACGACCAGGCGACTTGACGGCAGCGACAGCCGCGCCCCCCGCTTTGTGGTGAAGGTGCGGCCGGTCTGGGTGGTGGCCTCGATGAGCACCGGCGTGATGGCTCCCGGAGGCAGCTCTCCGTCGGGGATGTCTCGGTCGGTCAGCACGGCGACGGTGAGGCCGGTGATGGCTTCGGGCTTCGGCCCGTCGATGCGCTCCCAGTCCCTCACCCACTCGGTGTGGAAGGTGGCCACCTCGGCGCCCGGCAGCACCAGCTCGGCGACGTAGGGCGACTCGGTGCGGGTGCGCTGGGCGGTGAGCTTGCCGTGGCCGTGTTGGGTGAGGCCCTCGGTGGTGAGCTGCAGGCGGTCCCAGGGGATGCGGACCGGGCCGCGGTCGGTGCGGTAGGTGCGGCCCTGACGGTCGGTGACGTGGCCGGCGGCCTGGAGCTGGGAGCCGGGAAGCAGCCAGTGGTCGTCCATCAGCTCCGGGCCGCGGGTGACCAGCGCGACGTGGGTGACCTCACTGGCGAGGGGACCGAAGACGGCCCGCCAGTCGAGAGAGCGTCGCTCTGTGCGGGCCATCGAGCGCCGCCGGACGGGGGTGACCTTGACCACGAGATTGGCCTGCTGGAGGTCATCTCGGCTGCGAGTGCCCGCCGGGTCGGGGACCACGACCGCGCGGTCGGGGTTGAAGTGACCGCCTTCCACCTGGACCTCCAGCTTTCGCCAGAGGTGCCTGGGACGGTCGGCTTCGGTCACCCTGCGGTTGCCCCGGTCGTCGACCAGCGTCACCGTGAGGGGGATGGGGTGGCCAGGGATGGCCTCACCGACACGGGCGGGACCCGTCTCGAGGTCGACCTCTACCGATGTGACGTGACGATGCCGGAAGACGCCTGCCTGGGCGGTCAGCAGGCTGGCGCCAAGCCACAGCCCGAGGGAGGTCGCGCTCATTCAGCCTCGAGTTCTCCGCTGCACAACGGCCGCAGGAAGGTGCCGGAGCCGAGCCGGAGTCGATCGCCCAACTCCAGGCGAACCTCCTGGCTTCCAAGCACCCGCTCGTGCCCGCGGCGCTCGAGCACACCGCGGCGGCGCAGCTCGATGCGTCCCTGCCCGCGCCACACGAGGTGCTGGCGGGACAGCCGGCGGTCGACCAGGGCGGTCTCGCCGTAGAGGCCGACGTCGGGGCCTTCCTCGGGGGCTTCTCGACCGATGGTCTCGCCGGTCTCGGGCACCAGGCGGCGGCCGTCCTCCGGGCCACCGATCACCTCGAAGCCGACGATGGGTCCGCCGCCGGGCACCGCTGCACCGCCGGGGATGCGGTCCATGCCGAGCACCGCTGCAAGACCGCCCCGGGTGAACAGCCGCTCCAGCACGGTCTCGACGTCGACTGTGAAGCCGGGGCCCTCGACGGCGCGCATGAAGCGGGGCGTGAAGTGCAGGGCGGCATCTGGCATGTCGACGGCCGCCAGCTCGGGCAGGGCGAACTGGGCGCGGTGGGCGGTGAGGTGGGTGGCCACCCAGAGGGTGACGGGACCCGCGGCGGCGCGCTCACGGGCCATGGCGTCGATGAGGTGCTCGACCCCCACATGGGTGTGGTGGTGGGCGACGGCGATGTCCTCCATCCGGCCGCACAGGTTGAGCAGCCAGCGGTCGGGGCGATCGCTGCGGGAGGGCCACCACACGGGCAACACGCCGCCCTCGCTGCCCCCGTCGCGGGTGTGCACCGTAGACACGGGGCTGGCCCGGTTGACCGCCCCCCCCACGAGCCGGAGGCTGCCGCCGTACTTCGACTCCAGCACCCGCGAGTTGCGGGGGTCGTCGCCGAGCTTCTTTCGGAGGCGCCGGATGCAGTTCGAGATGGCGCGGGTCTCTGTGCTGGCGCGGTAGCCCCACACGTCGCGCAGCAAGACGTCTTTCGACACGAACTCGCCGGCGCGGGCGCCGAGGTAGCACAGCAGCTCGGTCTCGCGCTGTGTCAGCGCGATCAGCTCCGCTCCGCGGCGACCTTCACGGTTGCGCACGTCGATGGTCCAGCCGTCGGTCAACTCGAGAGAGACGATGTCGTCCACACTACCTCCCGGGGGCGAGCCTATCGGACGCGTCCCGTTGTCGCCCCTGACGCACTTCGGATGCAATCTCTTCACCCGCAAGGTCGTCGAAGGGCTGGCGCCCTCGGGTGGGCCGGCCCGCTGTGTACCATCCCGCTCGCGTCGGGGCCGGTGCCGGAGCACCCCGCCGGCCTGTCCCTCCGCCTCCACTCGCTGATGGGAGCTCGATGTCTGCCCACGACGACTATGTCCGCTACCGACAACTGCGTGGCCAGCTCGTCGATGTGCTCGACGGGGTGGGTGCTGTGGCGAATGCACTGTCGCTGTCCGCTCGCGCGGGCCACCTGTCCTCGGTGCGGGCGCGCCTGGAGAACAGCCGCTTTCGCCTGATGGTGCTCGGGGAGTTCAAGCGCGGCAAGAGCACCCTGGTGAACGCCATGCTGGGCGCGACCGTGCTGCCCACCCGCGTGGCGCCGTGCACCGGCATGATCACCGTGGTGCGCTACGGCGACCCGGCCTCCGCCCGGCTGTTGGGTGCCGAGCCCGGCGCGGCGCCCATCGACGTGCCCCTCGACCGGATCCGCGAGCACATCACCATCGCCTACGATGATGTAGACGACGACGAGGCTCCCCCGGCCCCCTCCGCCGCTCGCTTCGAGCTGGCCTACCCGCTGCCGCTGCTGGCCGAGGGTGTGGAGCTGGTGGACTCGCCCGGCCTCAACGAGCACGCGGTCCGCACCGCGCTCGCGCTCGAGGACCTCCCCCACGCCGATGCGGTGGTGTTGGTGTTGTCCTGCGAGCAGCAGCTTGGCCACACCGAGCGCGGCTTCATCGACCAGCAGCTTGTGCCGGGCCCCGACGGTGGCCTGTCCAACGTGTTCTTCGTGTGGAATCGCTACGACACCATCGCGCAGGACCCCGCGGAGGTGGCCGCCCTGGATGCCCTCACTGCCGATGTTCTCGAGCCGAGGTTGGGGGGCCGCAGCCGGGTGTTCAAGGTGTCGGCCCGCGATGCGCTCATCGGCCGCGTCAAGGAACAGCCCGAGCGACTCGCCGCCTCGGGGCTGCCGGTCTTCGAGTCGGGGCTGGCGCACTTTCTCACCACCGAGCGGGCGCGCGCCAAGATGCTCGGCCCGTCCCAGGCGGCCGCCGCAGCCATCGCCGACCTCTGCGACAACGTGCTGCCCGAGCGAGAGGCCCTGCTGCGTGCGCCGGTGGACGCTCTGGAGGAGCGCCTCGACGAGTTGGCCCCGCGGCTGGTGCAGGTGCGACGCCGACGCGAGGCCCTGGTGCGGGCGCTGGCATCGCGTCGGGCGGCTCTGGCCCGTCGGCTGCGGGTGAAGCTGGGCATGTTCGGCGCCCAGGTCCACGACGGCCTGCCCGAGGCCATCGACAAGGTGCAGGTGCAGTGGGCGGGGGCGGCCTGGAACCGCCGTGGCGTGCTGGATGCGCTCCGCGAGTACCTCGCCACCTGGCTCGACGCGGAAGCCGCCACCTTCGAGCGCGACCACATCCGGCCCACCCTGGAGCGCGAGGCCCAGGAGCTCGATGCCCTGCTGGAGGAGCAGCTTGGTCACATCTTGTCGGAGCTCGATCAGATGCGGTCGGGGCTGGTTCCCCGGATGTCGGCATCGAAGGAGTCGGGGCCCGACATGACCGCCACCGAGCGGGTGCTGAGCGCCTTGGGTGGTTTTGTGATGGGTGGCCCTGGCGGCGCGGTCGAAGGCGCGACCTTCGGCTGGCGCAATGTGGTGGGGGGCCTGCCGGTCTACCTCGGCGTGGGCGTGGCGCTGGCGCTGTCGGGGGCCTCGCTTCCCATCGCCTTGAGCGTGGTCACGGGCGTGGGCGTGTTGCGCACCTGGCTTACCGGCAAGGGGAAGGCGGAGAGACTCCGAGACGACGTGCTGGCGGGCTTTCAGAAGGCGTTCGACCGAGAGCTCGGGGCGATGTCCGCCCGGGTGGAGGACGAGGTGTCTGCCCGCTACCAGCGCCTCATCGACGCGGTGGACGCCGCCACGGAAGCGGTCATCGTGGAGCTTGAAGAGGAGCTGACCGACGTGCGGCGCCGGCACGAGGATGGGCAGCAGACCCTGGAGTCGGGGCTGGCGGAGCTGGGCGGACATCGACGGCGACTCGACGCTCTGGCCCGGGCGCTGGCGGCAGTGGAGGCGGGGCTGGTCGGGTGAGCGGAGGACTGCCAGGAACGGAGCTGGGTGCGCGGGTGGCGCTTGAGGCCGCGGCCTGGGAGCGGGTGGCAGCGGCTCTGCAGGCGGTGTCCACGGCGGCCGACGCCCGGCGAGTCCTGGCTGGACACGATGTGACAGCGGGTCTTCTGGGGGAGGAGAGCGGGGCTCGTTGCGGTCCCGAGATCCTGGTGACGGGCGACCTCAAGGCGGGACGCAGCACTCTGCTCAATGCACTGGTGGGGGAGCCTCGGCTGCGGACGGCCGTGCGGACCTGCACCCAGGTGCCGGTGTCGGTGTGGGCGCATGGGGCCTGGTGGACGGAGCTGCCGCCGTCGAAGGCGGCGGGTCGACGCCCGGGTGATGGGCGCGTCGTGGTCGTGGACGTGCGCCAGCCGCTGCCGCGCGCGGTGCAGCTCGCGGGGTGTGCGGGCCCCACGGTGGTGGTGTGCACCAAGGCGGACCGGGCCCTCGAAGATGCCGTGTTGTCGGACGATCCCGAGGGCGAGCTGGACCTGGCTCGGCGGGTGGCCAGCCGCCGGGCATCGGAGCGGCTGGGCGCGCTGGAGGCCTGGATCGACTGTGACCCGCGAGACCGGGCGGATGTGGAGGCTCGGGTGTGGCCCGCACTTCGCGAGGCCCTGAAGCCGGCTTGGGACGGCGTCTCGCAGCGTCGAACGGCGGCCCGGGCGCAGTCCTGGTCGGCCTTGGTCGAGCGGCTCCGGGGGCCGGAGCGTCCGCCGGTGCCCGACTCGGTGGACGTGGGTGAGCTGACCGTGGCCCTCTGCCGCGCGGAGCTGGGCGTCTGCATGACCACCTTGGAAGCCGACCTTGCGGCGGTCGAGGTGCGCCTGTCGACTGTGGACTCGCATGTGGCCCTCGATGCCCTTGTCGACGAGCTTCCCGCCCTGTTGGCGGCAGCGGTGTTGCAGTGCACGCGGGCGGTGACTGCCCATCGTCGGGCGCGTTGGGCGGACAGCCTCGCCAGGGTGGCCGAGCGGGTGGACGGTGCCTGGCAAGCCCACCTCGGCCTGGACGGCGCGGTGCGGACGGCGGTTCGGTCCTCGGCGGCGGCTCCCGGCTTCGGTGCGGAGCTGCCGGTCGGCCGCTGGAAGGTGGCGGCTGCGGGTCTGGAGGGGACGGTCGGGGGCTTTCTCGGGCGGGCATCCCGGCGGCTGAGGGCGGTGTCGCGCCGACGCGCCGACCTGCTGGACGGCTGGCGGGCCTTGGCGTCGGAGCTGGTGCAGGTGGTGGGGGATGCCGCCTGGCAGGAACGCTGGCGGGTGGAGTCGGCCCTGGCGGATGTGGCGGCCGACCAGCTCGCCTGGATGGCGGTCGTTGCGCAAGACGCGGAGCGCCAGGCTGTCCTGCTTGCTCGGGCGAGGGGGGAGGTGGCGGGCTGCCTCCACCGGCTGGGTGCCTCCATCTGGGGGGCGCCGCCCCCTCTTTGACGTCGAGCGTCCGTCCGTTTTGCGTCGCCGGAGGCGCTGTGCGCCGGAGGCCCGGAGGCGCTGTGCGCCGGAGGTCGGGAGGCGCTGTGCGCCGGACGGTCCAGCATCACCGCGGACCGATGCCCTCAGCCTGCCTGTTGCTGGGACCCCGAGGCGATGGCCGGCAGCACGATGGTGAAGCAGGCCCCCGCATCGCGCACGTTGCTGGCCCGGATGGAGCCGCCCATTTCGTGCACGAGGCGCTGCACGATGGCGAGGCCGAGCCCGTGCTGGCTCTGCTTGCCGGACCCCTTCACGCCGCTTTCGAACAGGTGGGGGAGCAATTCCTCGGGGATGCCGTCACCGCTGTCGCTCACGTCGATGCGCACGCCTTCGGGACAGGCGTTGGCGTCGACCCGTACCGAGCCGCCGACGGGGGTGAAGCGGGTGGCGTTGCCGACGAGATTGCGCAGCACGCGGTCGAACTCGTCGGGCTGGGCGAGGATGCGCAGGCCGGGAGCCACGGCGGTGAACACGGAGCGGCCCTTGCGCTGTGCGTAGCGGTCGAGCTGCTGCCCGAGCTGTTCGATGCGTCGGCCGACATCCACGGCGATGGGGGCCTTGTCGTCGGAGCCGCTGAGCACGCGCTCGGCCAGCCGCATGGACCGCTCCAGCAGCTCGATGGCCTCGCGGTGGACCTGGGTCTCCGAGCCCATGGCATCGGCGTCGTCGAGCATCTCGGCGAGGATGGACTGTGCGGCGGCGAGGGGACTGCGCAGGTCGTGGACGAGCTCGGCGGCGCGGGCGGCCCGGCGTTCGAGGGCTTCTCGGTGGCGGGCATGGCCGATGGCGACTGCGGCGTGTGAGGCCAGGGCCTCCATCAGGTGGGTGCCGTCGCCCAGCTCCTCCTCGCTGGCCTGGGTGCTGTCGACGTAGATGAGCCCGAGCAGGTCGTTTCCGTCGGCCATGGGCACGCACATCGCCGAGCGCAGGGCCATCAGGGCGACGCTGCGGGCTTCGCGCAGGTCGATGCGCTCCATGATGTCGTTGGCGATGACGGGGCGCTTCTGGGCGATGACCTGGTCCATGATGGAGCGGCTCGGCGGTGCGGCGCCGGCATCCAGCGGGCCCTTCAGTCCCAGTGCGCGGACCACCTGGGGGACCCGGCCTTCCATGAGGAGCACAAAGCAGCGTTCGCCGTCGAGGAGCTCCAGGCCTGCGGAGGCGATGGCGTCCAACAGGCGCTCGGGTTCCTGTTCTCGGGCCACGCGGGTGGCGAGAGACAGCATTCGCTCGAACTTGCTGCGCTCGGGGTCTCGCTGGACGAGGGCCTCGGCGCGTTCCCGCAGTCCCTCGGCGCGCTGGCGCAGGGGCAGGTGACCGTGCTCGGCGGCGTAGTTGGCCACGGCCTCGATGCGGCGGAGGGCTTCTTTGGGGTCGTTCAGCTCCAGCAGGATCTCGGCCGACCAGGCCCGGGCGTCGGCGATGTGGCCGGTGAGGCCCTTGGCCTTGAGCTGGTCGATGATGTCGTCCATCCGGCTGCGGAGGTCGCTGCCGGCGCCGGGGCGTCGGGCCTCGCACACCAGCAGCAGCACCTGCGCCCGGGTGAGCTCCATCTGGTCGCCGGCCTGGTGGGCCAGCGACTCGGCGATGCGGGCGTTGAGGTCGGCGTCGGGCGCACGCTGGCGGACGGCCACCTCGGCGCGTCGGCGGGCCAGCTCCACCTTCTCGCCTTCGATGCCGTGGGCGTCGGCGATGCTCTGGGCGGTGTCGTACCAGCGGCTGGCCTCATCGAGGTCGTTGCGGGCTGCGTGGAGGTCGCCGAGGTTGCCGGCGGACATGGCGGCATAGACGTGAATGTCCCGCTCGACGGCGTTCTCGTATGCCTGCTCGCCCGACTGGCGGGCGCGTTCCCAGCGTCCGGCCTCGGTGTAGCCCACGCAGAGGTTGTTTCGCACCCGCACCTGGTCCAGCACGGAGCGAAGCTGGATGAACAGCTCCAGCGCGAACTCCCAGCGTTCCAGTGCCACCCGGCGGTCGCCGCAGGAGTAGCTTGCTGCACCGGCATTGTTGAGCAGCCGCGCGCGCTGCAAGGTGGGGAGCTGGGTGTCGGTGGCCCCGGCTTCGAGGGCTTCGCCGGCCTCCCGAACCCGCCCGGCGTACCAGTAGAGTCGGCCGAGGATGCCCTTGAGCAGCGAGTGGCAGACCCGGCCGGCAGCGACGTCGGCCGGCACACCCTCGAGGATGCCGATGGCGGTGTCGAGCTCGCCCTGCTCATGCAGAGCCTGGGCCCAGGTGCCGTGCAGCGACACCCAGGCCTCCTGTTCCCGTCGGTCGGTGCCGGGGTCCCGGGTGCAGCCGGCGCGGGCGACCTCGATGCACTGGTCGTAGGCGTGCCGCTGAAAGTGGGCCTGGGCGAGCAGGAGGGTGAGGTCGAGGCCGCCGCTGTCGTGGGCCAGGTCCATGGCGCGGGAAAGCAGGGGCAGCGCCCGGTCGGCGTCGTCGGCGACATGGATGTAGTAGCGGCCCATCGCGGCCAGGGCGCTGCGGGTGGGGCGGGGGCCGGCGACCAGCTGCTCGCCGATGGTGCGGGCATCATCGGAGCGACCGCCGGCGAGGAGCGCCTCGAGCACGGCGCCTCCGACCGCGGGCACGGGGGTGGTGCTCCACAGGGTGGAGGCGAGCTGACCCGCCTGCTCGGGGTCGAGCTGGATGGAGTCCCGCAGCAGCTCCACGGCCTGTTGCGTGGTCAGGCGGAGGTCCTGGGCGCCCACGAGGTGGTGGAGGCGGCGCAGCGGGCTGAAGTCGTCGGCGGCGCCCTGAAGCACCCGGGCATGGAGGTCGGGGAGGTCGAAGGCGGAGGCTTCGAGGGCCCGGGCGGTGCGTACGCCATTCACGGTGAGGCGTCGGCCGTCCGCCATGGAGACCAGACCGCGGTCCAGCAGCTCCTGGACAGCCTGTCCGAAGCGGGTGCGGGGAAGGGGGGACACGGCGGCGAGCTGCTCTCGGGTCACCGGTCCGCCGAACAGAGCGATGAGCGCGCCAAGGTCGGCAACCTCCTGGCTGGAGGTCTCGATGGACACCCCACCGGCGGCCTCCAGCTCCGCCACCATGTCGGTCAGCTGAGCGCGGTGGACGTGCCAGCGGCGGGAATTGCGCACCAACACCTGCTGGTCGCAGGCGCGGGCCAGGATCTCGATGGCCTCGCCCGGGCGGTTGTCACAGGCGTCCTCGAGGCGGTCGACCAGCTCGTCGACGGGGGAGGGGTCGGCCAGCACGCGCGACACGAGCTGCGAGAGGGCTTCGGGCAGCATGGGGTGGAGGTCGAACTGCCGGGCTGCGCCGTCGACGGGCTGCGAGGAGGTGGCGAGGAGGTGGACGTCGGGCAGCTCGGCGAGGCTCCGCGCGGTCTGCTGGACAGTGGGGTGGGCGAGGTCGAAGTCGTCGACCAGCACGTACAGGTGACCTTCCACCCGCGACCGGATGGCCTTGGCTGCGATGCGCGCCCGCAGGCCCACGTCCGGCTCGGGCTGCAGTTCTCGCGGCGCTCCGGCGAGGGCGGAGCAGCTCAGCACCTCCTCCACGGCCTGCCAGGCGACCTGGGAGCCGCCGAGCTGGACCCAGGTGGCGCCCCGTGCCTGCAGCTCGGTCGACACCGCCCGCAGAGTGTGGCTGCGACCCATTCCGGAGGCGCCCACCACCGAGGCGGCACCCGGGGTGCTGAGCCAGTCGGACAGAAAGTCGGCGAGGCCGGCGGGGGGCACATCGACCGCCCGGGCCCGGCGGCGCAGGAGGGAGCCCGTGAGCGCGGGCAGCTTGAAGCCGTGTGCCTCCATGGTGTCGGCCACCTGGGCCGCGGTGGGGCGCAGCTCGGGTTGAGGGGCCAGCATTCGCCCCAGCAGCTCGCGCACCCACACTGCGCCCATGGTGATGGTGGGGGCGGCGTGGCGACGTCGCATCAAGGCGGCGGACAGGCCGTCCTGCAGGTCGGGCAGGGTGCCGTGCAGCAGCTCGAAGAGCACGAGACCAACGCTGTAGACGTCACTCTCGGGAGACGACATCGCCCCGCGGAGTCGCTCGGGTGCGGCGTATTGGGCGGTGCCGACGGTGCCATCGCCGGCGGCGCCGAAGTCGACAATCCAGATGCGGAGGTCGGAGATGCGGTCGACGTGGATGTTTTCGGGCTTGATGTCCCCATGGGACAGGTCGGCGCGGTGGACCTCGGCGAGGCCGTCGGCCAGCACTGCGACCAGCTGCAGCGCGGCACGCTCGGGTGCCCGGCCATGGCGCAGCATCTGCTTGAGGCTGCGCCCGGCTGCCAGCTCCATGGCCAGGTAGGGCCGCGGTGAGGCGGCAGCTTCGTAGAGGGCCGGCACGGCGGGGTGGGCCAGCCTGGCGAGGGCCCGAAGCTCGTCGCCGGGCGGCTCTCCCAGGAACTTGATGGCGGCCACACGCCCGAGCGCATCGTGGGCCCGCCATGTCGAACCGAAGGCGCCATCGCCGATGTGGCTCTCGAGGACCCATTCGCCGCAGCGGTCCCCGGGCGAGAAGTCAGCCGTCACCACAACTCCATTGGAGGCAGACCGTCATCGCCAGACCTCGAGGTCGGGCTCGGGCCCCGGGTCGGCGAAGCGGCGGTACACCTCTTCCACTTCGTTGGCGTGTTCCAGGAAGACCTCGACGAGGAAGGGGTCGAGGTGGGTGCCCGCCAGTGCCCGCAGGCGCGCGTTGGCCTCGGCAGGGCTCAGGTCGGGGCGGTAGGGCCGGGAGCTGCGCAGGGCGTCATAGACGTCCGCGACGGCGACCACGCGGGCCGGGTAGGGAATCTGGGCACCGGCCAGCCTCTGGGGGTAGCCCCGGCCATCCCAGCGCTCGTGGTGGTGTCGGGCCACCTGCACTGCCACCTCGGGAAGCCCCGCGTCGCGCAGCATGTCGGCGCCGATGAGGACGTGGGTCTCCATCTCCTGCCGCTCCATCGACGAGAACAGGTCGTCCTTGTGGAGGATTCGGTCGGGAAGGCCGGACTTGCCGACATCATGGAGGCCCGCGTAGGCCTTGAGCTGCTCGACCATCGCGGCGGGGGCACCGGCCGCCGAGGACAGCAGGGTGGACAGCTCCCGCACCCGCTGGATGTGGTTGCGGACCTTGTCGAACTGATTGCGACCCGGGCGCTCCAGAGCGGCGGTCAGCACGAGCATCAAGGCGGTCGGCACCGGTGCGCTGGGCGGCTCGGGCACGATGGAGGCGGTGGGCTGCTCGACCGGCGGGGCGGGGCGCTTGCGGCGGCCTCGGCGTCGGGGCACGGGCTCCAGACCGCGGCGCTGGGCTGCCTCCACCAGGTGGCGGCGAAAGTCGGCCGGCGGGAAGGGCTTGATGATGACGTCGTCTGCGCCGGCATCTACGAGGTTCTTGCGGACAGAGTCGCTGCGGTCGCCCGTCACCACCAGGATGGGACTGCTCACCATCGCCGGAATCTCGCGCAGGCGGCGCAGGAGCTCTGGACCCTTCATGCCCGGCATGTGGAAGTCGGACACCACCACGTCGGGCGGCTGAGCCAGCGCCGATGCGAGTCCAGAGGGGCCGTCGGGTGCAGTGCGCACCTCGAAGCCGGCTCGCTCGGCGAGGCGGGTCTCCAGGGCTCGAAGCGCGGCGTCGTCTTCGATGATCAGCACGGTGGGTGTGGTCATACTTGCGTCCCAGTCGGGATACGGACCCGCGCGCCCTCGGGTTGAGGCCTTCGCAGGTCGGGCCTGCGGGTGCGGGCGGGATGTCCGGCTCGGCGATACACGCCCTGAGCGGCCGGAGCGGCCCGGCCTTGACCCAACCCGCACCACAACCGCACAGCTCAGCCCGGACTCGTGGAATGACCGCCTCCCCACCACGCCCGGCCGACCTCTCTGCGGCCTCGAAGCGGACCCGCTTCGTGGACGAGAGCGGTCCACTGTGGGCTGCCCTCGGCTCGGGGTCCGCGGGTGTCCGGATGGGGGCCTCCCGGGGGGCGATCTGGTGCGGCCTGTCGATCGCCTTGGGCATCGGGTGTGCGTCGCCGGAGCGTCCCAACGGCATCCTCGTCATCAGCATCGACACGCTCCGGGCCGACCACACCACGCCCTACGGCGCACCGGGGGGCGCCACCCCCACCCTCGCCCGCCTCGCCGCCGAGGGCACCGTCTTCGAGCGCACCTACGCGCAGGCCAACGAGACCCTCTTCAGCCACGCCAGCCTGTTCAGCTCGCAGCTGCCGAGCGACCTCGGCGCGGTCGACTACGACCTCACCATTCCCGACGGCACGCCCACCCTCGCCACGGCGCTGTCCGACGCCGGCTGGAACACCGGTGGCGTGGTGGCCGGCGGTCACCTCGCCCGGGTCTTCGGCCTCGACGATGGCTTCGCCACCTACACCGAAGGGCGCCGCTGGGGGTCCTTTCAGGAGACGGCCCCGATGGCCGCCCGGTGGCTCGCCGATGCAGCCGAGGGCGACGACCCCTTCATGCTGTTCCTCCACAGCTACGACTGCCACGCGCCCTACACCAAGCCCCATGTGTTCGGACGCCTCGCCACCCCTGGCCACGACGGCCCGATGGCCGACCGGGTGCACGACTCCCTCACCTACGAGAAGATCCACGACGGCGCCTTCTACCCCGACCTTCCCTTGTGGCAGCTCGAAAACGCCAACGGGGCGCGCATTCTCACCCCTTCGGTCCATGCTGAGCTGGCAGCGCACGCGCGCGAGCAGGGGGTGGCCCGCGTGGGCCTCGGCCCCGAAGACCAGGCCTTTCTCAAGGGCCTCTACCAGTCGTCGGTGCTCTACGCAGACCTCTGGCTGCAGGTGGTGCTCGACGAGCTCGACGCCCTCGGCCTCACCGACACCACCACCATCGTCGTCGTCTCCGACCACGGCGAGGGCCTGCTCGACCACGGCTACTTCAACCACCGCGACTCGCTGCACGACGCCGCCACGCAGGTTCCCTTCATCGTGTGGCGTCCCGATGCCGCCGACAGAGGTGTGCGCCAGCGCGAGGTGACCCAGCTGCTGGATGTGGCCCCCACCGTTCTGGGCATGGCAGGTGTCGACGTCCCCCCCACCATGCAAGGCACCGACCTGTCGGGCTGCCTCGACGGCGGCGCCTGCAACACCCCCGGCATCGCCTACTCGGAGGCGGTGCTGGAGATGGTGAGCGTCACCGATGGGACCTTCCGGCTCACCGTGGAGGGCGCCCCGGCCGCATCCGACGGCATCGACACCCGGCTCGAGGCCCCCGCCCCCGCCTTTGCCGAGCTGTGGGACGCCGGCGGACCGCCCGGCAGCGAGGCGCCCCTGTCGCTGCTGGAGCTCGACGCCACCATCTTGAAGCGTCTCACCCAGGGCGCCCTCGACGCCCGTGCGAAGGGAGGCCGGCCATGAAGCGCCTGCTCCTGTTCGCCGTCGTGGCGGGGTGCGGACCGCAGCCAGAGCACCCTGAGGTGGCCGAGGTGCTGCTCCAGCGGGCCGATCTCGACGGCAGCGGCGAAGTCGACCGCGCGGAATTCGAGCAGCTGGCCTTCCCCTCGGAGGGCTTTGCCCCCTACGACCTCGACAGCGACGGCGGACTCGACGCCTATGAGCTGGAGCGCGCCTTTCTCACGGCGAGCCCCTCCGACTTCCAGGACGAAGGGCGCATCGAGGTCCACCGCAAGTACGGCCACCCCTTCGAGCGGCCCGGCGGAAACGTTCGCGGCAAGGGTCCTCGCGGGAAAGGCCCTCGCGGCAAGGGGCCCCGCGGCAGGGGACCTCGCGGAAAACACCCTGAGGGACAGCATCCCCGGGGCAAGGCTCCACCGCCCGCCGGTGGTCCGCCTCCCGATGGTGCGCCACCTGGCCCCGGGCCAGGGTGACCGCCGCGCATGCTGTTCAACTCATTCGACTTCGCGGTCTTCCTCGCCGTCTCCTGGCCCATCTACCGTGCCATCCAGGCTCGCAGGCTGCCGCGCCTGGTCTGGCTGCTCGCCATCAGCGCCTTCTTCTATGGCTGCTGGAAGCCGTGGTACCTCACCCTCATCGCAGCCAGCACGGTCATCCAGTACTACGTCGGGGCGCGCATTCACGCCGCGGCCACCGACAAGGGACGCACCCGCTGGCTGGTCGCCGGCATCTTGTCGGATGTCGCGCTGCTGGGCACCTTCAAGTACGGCAACTTCCTCCTCGCCAACCTCGACAGCGTCTTTCAGTTGCTGAACCTCGGTCCCGGGGCGCCCATTCCGCGGCTGCCCACCGAGCTGCCCGTGGGCATCAGCTTCTACACCTTCCAGACGCTGTCCTACATCATCGACATCCACCGCAAGCGCATCCAGCCGCGGGGGTCCCTGCTCGACTTTGCCGTCTACGTCTTCTTCTTCCCGCAGTTGGTGGCCGGTCCCATCGTGCGGGCTGCCGACTTTCTGCCCCAGCTCGACAAGCGTCCCCGCCTCGACTGGAAGGCCATCGGTGAGGGCATCTTCCTCATCCTGGCCGGCCTCACGAAGAAGATGGTGCTGGCCGACTCCCTCCACCACTTCGTCGTCGAGCCCTTCTTCAAGCAGGTGGGCGCCCACAACACCCTCGAGGTGCTCTATGTGGTGTGGGCGGCCAACTTCCAGGTGTACTGCGACTTCAGCGGCTACACCGACGTCGCCACCGGAGCCGCCCTCCTGTTCGGCTTCACGCTCCCATTGAACTTCAACCGACCGTTCTGGTCGCAGACCCCGATGGAGCACTGGCGGCGCTGGCACATCAGCCTGTCCACCTGGCTCAAGGACTACCTCTACATTCCCCTCGGCGGCTCACGAAAGGGACCGTGGCGCACGGACATCAACCTCGTCATCACCTTTCTCATCGGCGGCATCTGGCACGGCGCCGGCTGGACCTTCGTGTTCTGGGGACTGTACAACGGCGTGCTCCTCGTCATCTGGCGCCGTTGGGGACCGCGCGAGGCCACCACCCGCTTCGGGGTGGCCTGGCGCACCTTCCTCACCTTCAACGCCATCTGCCTGGGCCTCATCTTCCTGCATGCGTCGAGCTTCTCGGATGCCTGGGCGGTGCTCTCTGGCCTCGCGGACCCCCTCGGGCCCTCGTCTGGCGTCATCGAGAAGTGGGGCGCGCTTGCGCTTGGGGGTGCCGCCGCCCTGCACCTGTCCCCCCAGTCCTGGAAGCGGGCCCTGCAGAACCTCTTTGCAGGCCTGCCCACCTGGAGCCTCGCCCTCATCGTGCTCGGCGTGTGCGGCGTGCTCAGCCTCTTCTCGGGCCTGGCCGCTCCCTTCTTCTACTTCCAGTTCTGACCGGCCAGCGCGAGCTCCTCCGCCACCAGACGCCGATGGGCCTTGGACAAGCGGTACAGGTCGGCGGCGGCATCGTGGAGCTGGCGCTCGGTGGCGAGGCGTCGGCGCTGCAGTCGGCTGCGCTCTCCGTCGGTCAAGCCCGTGACATCGCGGCCGTGCAGGTCGGCGAGAGCGTGGGCCAGCTCAGCAATCTGACTGGCCTTCGCCGGTTCGGGCAGCCGGATGCACAGCTGGCCGAAGTACTGCTTGGTGCAGGTGACGTAGTCGCCCCGAAAGCGGTTGTTGCGGGTGAGAAAGCGCAGCTGCCACCACAACGGACCGGAGTTGAGGAGGCCCAGCACCAGCCAGGGGTCGACCTGCGGGGCATCGACGCGCACCGAGAAGCCTCCACTGGCCATCATCAGCAACGGACCCGCCTCGGCTGCGGCAGCGGGGGCGAAGGCCGGCTTGTTGGCCAGCAGCGGCACCAGCATGTGGGCAGAGGCGTGGACCGGAAGGCTCCGGGGCGCGCTGAAGGCGAACCACCGCCGGTAGCCCTTGCGCCGCTCCAGCTCTCTGCGGCGTGAGGCAAGGTAGGCATGGGCCTTGGGAAAGGTCTCCTGGAGGTCGTTCTCGGTCATCAGCCGGGTGCCGGAGGCGTCGGTGATGTAGGGGGTGATGACCTGCTGGCTGCCCGAGGGCTGGACCCGGAACCTACCGAAGTCCGATGCGAAGACCGGAGTGCGCAAGATGCCCGACTCGATGTCCACCGGGTCGCCCTGCCGGGTGAAGAGGCCGTCCGCCGTCGACCGGAGACAGAAGACGGGGTCGGCGCCCGTGCTGGAGCCCCGGGCCATGCTGGCAGGCAGATCCAGCAGGGGGACGGAGCCGTCCGAGAGGCGCTCCAGCAGGCTGGCTTCGTCCTTGGAGGCGAAGCCCCAGGCCGCGGAGCCGAGGGCCGCCTTGTCGAAGCGGTGGACCCGCAGGCTGTCGGGAGCCTCGGCGAGCTGGGTGGGGGTGGCGGTGCTGTAGTCGAGGCGCTTTCTGCGGTTGCGGGCGAGGAACAGCAGGCAGGTGTAGGTCGTGGCTTGGGCGAAGACCTGATGGTGGCGGAAGTCGACGACCTTGTGGACCGCGCCGGCGTCGCTCAGCAGCCCCCGCAGACCGGCTCCCGCGTCGAGGGCGAAGAACTTGTTGGGCAGGATGTAGCCCAGGCGCCCCGCCTTTCGGAGTAGCTGCCAGCCCCGCTCGACAAAGGCCATGTAGACGTCGAACATGCCGGTCCTGGCCGAGGCGTAGTGCTCGGGCAGCCAGCTCGCCTGCAGCGGCGCGAACTGGCGGAACGCCTGCACCCGGATGTAGGGAGGGTTGCCCACGATGGCGTCAAATCCGGGCTTCTCGCGATCGAACACCTGGGGGAAGGCGCTGTGCCAGTCAAATGGACGCACCCGCGCATCGTCGTCGTCGGACAGAGCCGGGTGGGCGGCGTAGAAGTCGAGGCCCACCAGCGAGTTGCCGCACTGGATGTTGCGGTCGAGGTCCGGCAGCGCGCGCTGCTTGAAGAAGGTGAGCTGCCGGTTCAACGAGTCGCTGCTCTCCCCCTCCAGCACCTTGAGCAGCAGCGACAGCTTGGTGACCTCCACCGCCTGCAGGTCCTTGTCCACCCCGAAGATGTGCTGCACCAGGATGCGCTTGCGTTCCGAGGTCGCCAGGCGCCACTCGCCCGCCCGACCCCGGTAGACGAGCTGCCTCTGCCGGACTGTGCCCCGTTCAACGTACGCCTGGGTGTACCAGTCGAGCAGGTATTGGTAGGCGCCGAGCAGAAAGGAGCCGCTGCCACACGCCGGGTCGCACACGCGCAGGCCGGCCACCGCGCTGGGGCGCTTGTCGCCGAGAATCGGTCCCAACACCTCATTGACGATGTAGTTCACCACAGGGGTGGGCGTGTAGAACACCCCGCCCGCCTTCTTCACGGCTGGCTTGTCCTCCACCTTGGCCTGGTGCGTGGTCGTGAGCCGGATGCGCTTGCCGAGGAAGCGCTCGTAGACCTGGCCGAGGATGTCGGCGGACAGCACCGAGAAGGCGTAGGGGCTCCGCGGGAGGTACAGGTTGCCCACGATGTCGCGCAGCACGCTGTCGTCGACCGTAAGCCCGGGGGTGATGGTGTCCCGGGCTGTGCCGCGACCGCGCTCCTCGTCGAAGTGGAAGAGGCCGGCGTTGTACCGGTCGTCGGCGCTGCGGAAGACCGGCAGCAGGCGGGCGTAGATGTCGGGCTGGCCGAGGAGGTCCCTCAGCTGGCCGTAGGGTTCCAGACCGCGGTCCTCGCCCATCCGCAAGAAGACGATGCGGTCGATGATGCGCTGCACTGCGAAGTTGAGGCTGCGTTCGCCGAGACCCGGATTGCGGCGGGCCAGGTTGCGTGCGAGCGCAGCCCGCCAGCCTTCAATCTCGTGCAGGAAGGCGGCGTCGACCTCCTGGGTGCCTCGACGCGCGCCATCGGTGGCGACGAGCGCATCGAGAGAGCCGGCCAGCACGGCATCTCGGTGCAGCAGACCTGCGAGTTGGTCCCAGTCGTCGATGAAGCGGTTGGACTCGAGATACCGGAGCCGCGCCTTGCTGGCGGCGTCGTCGGCGGTGGGACGCACGCGGCAGTCGTAGAGGGCGATGGCGCCGAAGTCGGTGAGCACCGACACGGGCAGCTTGGCCGTCCAGCCGTAGCGTCGGAGCTGAAAGGCTGGTGCGCTGCGCGTCTTGATGGGCACCGCCGGCTTCTTGGCCTCCAGGAAGAAGCGACGCCGGCCGCCGGTACGGAAGCTGTAGTCGGGTGCCTTGAGCGTACCGTCGATGCGCAGGCGGTCCTCGTGGACGACCTCTCGAAGCGGCTCCGAGCGCCCGCTCCGGTTGTCGACATCCCAGCCGAGGGCGCCGAACAGGGGGTCGATGAAGTCGCGTCGGAGCTGGGTCTCGTTGTAGTGGGGGTTGCGGTACTCCTCGATGCGCTCCGAGAAGCGGCGGACGAGGTGTTCGACCTCGGCGGGGGCCTGCATGGACATCTCCGGTGCGACCTCTGCCTATTGCGCTGCTCAGGGACCCGTCAGCAGCAGCAGGGCGGCGCCAGACTGTCTCCCCGCTCCACCGTCCCAGCCGACCGCACCGATGAGCAGGTCGGCGCGCCCGTCGCCATCGACATCCCCGGCCCCAGACAGCGCCCCGCCGGCCTGGCTGCCGGTGGCACCGTCCATCACGATGTCGGCGTCGAAGACCCAGGCGGGGGAGCCAGTGGCGAGGGTGGCGCCTCGGAAAACGTAGACGCGGCCCATGCTCCAGGTCTCGTAGGGGGCGCCCACAACGACGTCAGCGAGGCCATCCCCATCCATGTCGCCCGGTCCGCTGACCGCCTGCCCGGCGCCGGCCTCGTCGCCGTCTCCACGGAAGGCGTGGTCTGCGTCCTCCAGGTAGAAGATGGCGTCGGAGCCCAGGCTCGATGCGAGCACCACATAGGCCTTGCCGGAGTGCTGGCGGCCGTCGTCGTTGGAGGGGGCGCCGATGAGGAGGTCGGCGCGGCCATCGCCGTCGACGTCTCCTGCACCGGAGGCTGCGCTCCCGGCAAAGTCGGTGCGGGCGCTGTCCCGGTTTTCGCCGAAGAAGCGCACGTCGGCGTCGGAGATGCTCGACACGCCGGTCGGGGACAGGCTTGCGGCATAGAACAGCGCCGCTGCGCCCGCGGAGTGGCCGGGGTCCTGGGCGAAGGGGACACCGATGAGGATGTCGTCGAGGCCGTCGCCATCGACATCTCCTGCGCCCGCGACGGTGCTGCCGGCGTGGTCGGAGCCCGTGTCGCCCGCGAAGGTGTGGTCGGCGTCGGCGAGGTCGATGGTGCTGTCGGTCGCGAGGCTGGCGCCGAGCATGAGGTGGACGTGCCCTGGCGCGTCCGCTGTGAAGGCGCGCTCGTGGGCCGAGACGAGCACGTCGGCGCGTCCGTCGCCGTCGACATCGCCTGCGAGTGCCACCGTGTCGCCGGCGGAGTCGCCCGCGTTGGCGCCCGTGAGCCGAACATCGGCGTCGGCCAGGGAGGTGGTGCCCCCCGCCGCCATCGTGCTGCCGAGCACCACATAGGCGGCCCCAGCCCGCGCACTCTCGGCCTCGGGGGCGCCGACAATGACGTCGTGGAGGCCATCTCCGTCGACATCCCCAGCCCCCGCCACCCCGTCTCCCGCCCTGTCGTCGGCGCTCACCCCCAGCAGCACGATGTCGGCGTCGTCGAGCAGCAGGCGCGTCCCCCGGCTGAGGCTGCCCGACAGCACCACCACCGCCTTGCCCGACCAGCTTCCTGCGTCGTCGGCGAGGGGTGCGCCTACGATGATGTCGTCGAGGCCGTCTCCGTCGATGTCGCCGGCGCTGCCCACCGCGGTGCCGGTCACATACACCTCGTCGTCGCCGAGAATCTGCACGTCGGCGTCGGAGAGCGCGCCATCGGGGACGCAGTCGAGGTCGCGGAGCAGGCGGTCGTCGCCCACCGCGCCCGGATGAACGGCCGGGTCGGTGTCGTTGCAGTCGTCGGTGGATGTGGCCATGCCGGTGTCGAGCACACAGGCCCACACGGTGTCGGTGGGGCTGCCATGACCGTCGCCATCGGCATCCATGGCGAACTCGGTGCCGGTGGTGAGGTCGAGCGAGTCGTCGGCATCGTCGATGAGACCGTCGCAGTCCTCGTCGTGGCCCGAGCAGACCTCCTGGGCGCCGGGATGGACCTCGGGATCGGTGTCGTCGCAGTCGGTGCCGTCCTCCACCTCACCGTCGACCGGCGGGCCGGGCTGGCGGGTCTCGGGGTCTCCGTAGCCATCGCCGTCGGCGTCCCGATAGACATCGGGCACGGGCTCCGGCGCCCCCGGTTCCTCTGGAGTGGCGGTGTCGACTGTGTCCTCGATGTCTGGCTCGTACAGCTCGTCGCCCGACGCCTTGGGGACGGGCGGGGTGGAGCAGGCCGCCAACGCCAGGAGCAGCGGGAGTGCGCATTTCATGCCGGGATGCTGCCACATCCCGCCGTGACCGTCCGCCTCAACAGCCCTCGACCTCTACGAGTCGTCCTTCCAAGAAGGCGCGCTCCGCGTCGTTTCCGACCTTGGACAGAGCATCCCGGTAGGCCGAGGCCGCTTCGCCGGTCCGTCCGAGACGACGCAGGAGGTCGGCCCGTGCGGAGGCCAGCAGATGACCGCGCTGGAGCCCCTTGTCGGAGGACAGCCGGTCGAGGGCGACGAGGCCTGCCGCCGGTCCCTGGGCCATGGCAACCGCGACGGCGTGGTTGAGACGCACCGCGGGGCCTGGCTCCAGCTGCTCCAGCAAGGCGTAGAGCGCGCAGATCTCGTCCCAGTCAGTGTCTTCGGCACGCATCGACCGGGCGTGAACGCTCGCGATGGCGGCCTGCAGCGTGTACCGACCGGCGGGGAGCGTTCGGGCCGCCTGGCCGAGGGCGACCATCCCGCGGGCGATCTCGCGGTGATGCCAGCGGGCACGGTCCTGGTCGGGCAGCAGCACCAGGCGCCCACGGGGGTCGACCCGGGCCGCTCGTCGGGCGTGCTGGAGCAGCATCAGGCTCAGCAGCCCCTGCAGCTCGCCGGGCACTACGGAGCCTGTGCGCTCGAGGAGGTCGACCACCAGGGTGGCGAGCCGGATGGCTTCCTCGCACAACTCCGTGCGAAGCAGCTCCGGGCCGTCCGAGGCGGCATAGCCCTCGGTGAACAGCACGTAGACGACCTGCATCACGGCATCGAGGCGGTCGGGCAGGTCGGCGGCGGACACCTCGGTCCAGCCGAGCTGTCGCTCCTTCACCAGGCGCTTGGCCCGCACCACGCGCTGCGCGGTGGCCCGGGGGTCGGTCAGGAGCAGGCGGGCGAGGGTCTCGGTGGTGAGCCCGCACACGGTCTTGAGGGTGAGCGCGACGCGGGCGGGCATCGGCAGGCCCGGGTGGCAGCAGGTGAGCACCAGGCGCAGGTGGTCGTCGGGCAGCACGAGCCTGTGGTCGACCGGCGGGCTGGTGGTGTCGAGGCCCGGTCGGATGGCGTCGTGGATGCGCTCGTGGGTGGTCGCACGCCGGATCTGGTCAATGGCCTTGTGGCGGGCGGTGCGCAGCAGCCAACCCACCGGCTTTTCGGGAACCCCCTGGCGAGGCCACTGGTGGGTGGCCGCGAGGATGGCGTCCTGGAGGCTGTCCTCGGCCAAGGTGAGGTCGCCTCCCGTGGTGCGCGCGAGGGCCGAGACCATCCGTCCCCACTCGGTGCGTACAAGGCGGTCGAGGTTGGCGCGCACGAGGCGGGCCTGGGAGGCGGATGGTCCCGGTGCGCTCACTCCGGCTGGTCCCACACCATGATGGGACGCACCTCGATGGTGCCGTAGGCCGAGGTGGGGATGCGGGCGGCGATGGCCACCGCCTCTTCTTCGGTGTCCACGTCGACGAGGTAGAAGCCGCCGAGCTGCTCCCGGGTCTCTGCGAAGGGACCGTCGGTGACGAGGCGTTCGCCGTTGCGCACCCGCACGCTCTTGGCGGTGGACACGGGGGTCAGGGCCTCGCCGCCCTTGAAGCTGCCACCAGCGATGATGTCGGCGGTGAAGGTGCGAAAGTCGGCGATGTAGGTGGCCTGCTCGGCTTCGCTGCGCTGCTGGCCAGCCGCTTCGTTTTCGTAGATGAGGAGGAGGTACTGCATCGGGGGCTCCTGGCTTCAGTTGTTGGCGGCGCCGAGGTCCTTCCAGACCGCGAAGACTGCACCGGCGGGGTCGGCCATCACGGAGAAGATTCCCATGCCGGGCATCTCGGTGACGGGCTGGAGCACGCTGGCACCGGCGGCGACTGCGGTGTCGGTGGCGACGGTGGCATCGGCGACGGCCACATACTGCAGCCAGTGGGCGGGTGCGGGGGCACCCTCGGGCAAGGACATGGCGCTGGCGACGGGCTTGTCACCGCGGTTGAAGACGACCATGCCGCCGGGCATCGGCGCGGGCTGCCAGCCGAAGACCTCGGCGTAGAAGGGCACGACGCGGTCGAGCTGGTCGGTCATGAGCTGGGACCAGCAGAAGGTGTGCTCGTCGGGGGGGCTGTCGGTGTCGGAGGCGCCCGGTGTGGCGCTGGTGAAAAGGGCGAAGACGGCGCCGGCAGGGTCCTTGACGATGGCGAAGCGACCCACCGGGATGTCCATGACCTCCGTGATGGCCGTGCCGCCCAGTGCGACGACCTTCTCACGGCTCGCATCCACGTCGTCGACGGTGATGTAGTCGACCCAGTGGGCGGGCACGCCGGCCATCATGGGCTGCATGGCGCCTGCGATCTGGGCTTCGACGCCGGGTCGGCTGAACATGGTGTAGTCGAGGCCTTCCCCCATGGGGGCGACGGTGTGGGCCCAGCCGAAGGCCTGGTTGTAGAAGGTGGCGGCGGCGCCGGTGTCGGGGGTGACGAGCTCGCGCCAGACGAAGCGGCCTGCGTGGGAGGTCATGATGGGGCTCCAATTGCGGGGTCTTGAGGATGGAGTGTGGGCGGCGGGCTGCCGCTCCGTCCAAAGGTCGCGCGAGGGTGCCGCAGATCGACATGGGACATGAACTTTTTGTCGATGTTTCTGTGTCGATTGTCGAAGACGCCCGTGTGGACGCTGTCCTCAAGAACGAAGAACCCCGCCGAAGGGGGCGGGGCAGGGCTCGGGGAGGGGACGCTCAGCCGAGGTGAGGCTCGACGAGGGCTGCGAGCTTGCTCTTGTTGAGGGTGCCCACATGGGTGCCCACGACCTCTCCACCCTTGAACACCATGAGGGCGGGGATGTTGCGGATCTTGTACTTGCGGGCGATGGCCATGTTCTTGTCGACGTCGAGCTTGCCGATGGCGAGCTTGCCGTCGTAGTCGTTGGCCGCCTGGTCGAGCAGGGGGGCGATGGCCTTGCACGGGCCACACCAGGTCGCCCAGAAGTCGACGAGGACCGGGGTGTCGCTCTGGAGGACCTCGGCGTCGAAGTTGTCGTTGGTGAGCGTGGTGGGCATGCGGGCCTTCCGGGACTGGAGGTGGACGGGATCGCGCTGGAGTGCTGCGAGCGCACTGAAAAGGCGTTGGCGGTTCTAGAACACCTTTCGCTATCGGGCAAGGGTCGGAGTGACGGCTTGTGCAGCGTTAAGACCCCACGCCGAGCCTGCCACGGCGGTGCGCTCGGAATGTCGGGACCCTGTCAGTCCTGGGTCTGCACTCGGATGGCTTTGTTGATGGCGACCACCGGCTTGCTGCTGACTGCCGCCCTCGCCGGGACGGTGGCCTCCGCAGCGCCCGATGTGCCTGCCCGCTATCCGCCGGGGCCGTGGCTCACCGACGTGCGCATCCAGGGCGCCGAGGCGGTGTGGCCTGGGCTGATGCCTCGTGATCCCGACCTGCCCGACCTGCGCCCCGAGCACGGCGAGACCTCCCGGGTGGCGGGCCGACAGACCGCCTACGCCGCCCGTGCCGCGCTGTCCCATCCGCTTCCGGAGTGGTGGCAGTCGGTGCCCCTGGTGCGCCCGTTCACGCCCATGCCCCCCGCAGACGTCGAGCTGCTGCATGCCGATGCCCGCGCGCTCCGGCTGTGGTTCATGAACCATGGCTTCCTCGACTGCACCGTGGCGCTGCAGCTCTCTGCAGACGACAGCGCCTGGGGACGCTGGCTGGAGCGGCGCGCCCCGGGCCTCACCCGCCGGGCGACCTATGTCGTGTCTCCTGGGGAGCGATGGTCGGTGTCGGCGGTCGACATCGACGGCCTGGACACCGTGCATCGCCCTCTGCGGCGAAGGCTGCGTGCGGCGGTGGAGGTGGTGCCCGGCGACTACGATGGGGCTGCCCGCCAACGCACCGAAGAAGCCTTCCACACGGTGTTGTCGTCGAGTGGTTTCCCCTTTCCCTACGTCACCAGTGTGCTCGTGCCCGACCCCGAGGCCGGCTCGCTCACGGTGCTCTTCCACATCGATCCAGGGCAGCGGGGTCGCTTCGGCGAGGTCACCGTCGAGGGACTCACCGCCCTCGACCGCGCCGAGATCCACAAGCGCCTGGCCCCCGAGCTGACCCCCGGCGAGCGGTGGGACGCCACGCGCCTCGACGACCTGGAGGCCGCGCTTCACCGCATCCCATCCTTCGCCAGGGTGGAGGTGACGCCCGGTGAGATGGACGGCGAGCGGCGGGTTCCCGTGCGGGTGTCGGTCACCGAGGCCGAGCCCGGCGGCTGGACACCGGTGGTGGAGGTGGCCTCCGACCCCACCTTCTACGCCGCGGAGTTCGGCGCAGCCTACCGGCACAACGCGGTGGGTCGGCAGCTCGCCACCTTCGAGAGCCGCAGCACGGCCGGCTACCGGGTGTTTCCGGTCGCCTTCGTGCCCGATGCCTTCTGGGGCAACCACGGTCCGGTCGCCCGGCAGCGCCTCACCAGCGACGTCTACCTGCGTCCGTTGAAGGGGCTGTCCTTTTCGATGGACGGCCGCGGTGACCTGGAGGCCCTGCGCGCCGCCAACCTGGTCACGGCCTCTGTGCGAGGAGGCCTGCGGGTGCGTCCGACGCGGGGCATGGAGTTGTCTGTGATGCCCGAGCTGGCGCACTGGCGGTCGTTTGCCTGGTCGGGCCAGGAGGAGCTGTGGGACCGGTGGTTCGTCGAGCCCGGGGACCCCCCCCTGCCGCCCATGTCCGGCCTGCACCGCCCCGCCTTTCGACCCACTGCCACCGGTGCTCTGCTCCACCTCACCCTCGACTGGAGGGACGTCGACCAGCCCATGCTGCCCACCCGTGGCGGCATCCTTGCGGTCGACCTCGTGCCGTATGGCACCGCGGACACCGATTCCTTCCTGCGCGCCGAGGTGGCGGCCATCCGCTTCATCTCGGTGGGCACCCCCCGCCTGGTGTTCGTGCCGCGAATCGAGGGTGGCGTGCTGCGCTACCGCGACCCCATGGCATTGGCGGTCCCGCAGCTTCGCTTCCAGCTGGGGGGAGGCTCGAGCTTGCGTGGCTGGGGTGTGCGGCAGGCCAATCCCCCCGGTTGGGATGGTGGTCCCAACGACTTTCGCATTGGCGGAAACGTGAGCGCGCTGGGAAGTCTCGAGCTGCGCTACGCCTTGTGGCCGCGCCTGCACCTGTTCGGCTTCGTCGATGCCGGCCGCACATGGGAGTCTCTTGTGGACCGCGTCGACCCCATCTCCGGGGCTGTCGAGCCGGGCGCCCACTGGCAGACCCTCCTGCCGTCGAGCGGCGGCGGACTGTCGCTGCCCACCCCCATCGGTCGCGCCGCCCTGGCCGCTGCGGTCCGCCTTCGCGAGGAGACCGAGCTGCTGCACCCACCCCCGATGGCCACGGTCCACTTCATCCTGGTGCCGTCCCGATGACCGGACTGCTGCTGCTGCTGGCCACCGCCTCGGGTGCGGAGAACACTGTGGACATCGATGTCCTGGTGCATCTGGGGCGCACGTCTGAGGCCCTGTCCCGGTCTGCGCTTCACCTCGCCGAGCATCCCCACGACCTCGCGATGGTGGCCCGCCACGCGTGGGCGGTGGCCGCGGCGGGGGAGGGGCCAGAGCTGGTCGCCTCGCTGTCGCCAGGGTCTTCGGCTGCCACCGATCTGGCCTTCACGGTGGCTGTGGTGCACGGTCTGGCCGACGTCGAGCCGCACTGCGAGGCGGTGTCGGGGATCTATGCCCGGCATGTCGTCGGACCCATGGCCTGGGAGCTGGAGCGGCACCGAGGTCAGGCCGTTTCGGTATGTGGGGACCGCGTGCCGGTGGTGGCGCGCCGACCGGTGGGTCCGGTGCCGGAGGGCCTGGCCGGGCTGGCGCTGTCCCTCGAGCTGACCCAAGGACCCGTAGACGCCGACTGGGGGGCGGCAGTCGAGGCGCACATCGCCGACCATCCCGCCGACATGAGCCTGTTTGTGGACGTCTTCAACGAAGAATCCAGCGGCCCCGGGCTGGTGCGGGCCCGCGTGGCCCTCGCGGCGCGGGCGGCGCAGGTGGTGGCGGGGGGCTCGGTGGCCGAGCTGTGGGCAGCCAGACAGGTCCGGCTCGCCCAGGGCACCGACACCCTCGCCATCGACCAGCAGCTCCCGGTGCTGGCCACGGCGCCCGCCTGGATCCTGCACGGCGAGTCCCGTGCCCTCGGCCCCGCCCGCAGCGGACGACCCGACCTCGAAGACGACCTCAGGATGGCCATCTCCAGGGGCACCCCCGCGGCCCGCCTCGCCGTGTTGAAGGCCCTGGATGACCAGCTCGACGAAGCGGGTGCCCTGCGTGCGCGGTGGTGGGCCCACGTCGCCCGGGCGGAGCTCGATCTCGACCATCCCCGCCGCGGCCTGGCCGCCCTCGAGGCCGCCTGGGAGGCCGAGCCGCACAGTGGCCTGCGGGCCAACGCCTTCGCCTGGGAGGCCGCCCTTCAGGGGCGCCGCCTCAAGCCCGCCCTGGCTGCCATCGACGGGGCGCTGGCCGCAAGCGCGTCCTACCACGCCACCCGCGGCGGTCCGTCGGGCGACCTCGCCTTTCGCTGGAGCCACGGCCATGCGGTGGGCTCCTGGCTCGACACCCGGGCGTGGCTGCGCTTCCAGCTCGGCGACATTGCGGGTGCACGCGCCGACCTCGACCGCGCCCTGCTGCTGTACCGAAGCCCCAGCGCCACCGTACACCTCCACGCCGGCCTCGTCGCAGCAGCCGACGATGACCCCGAAGCCGCTCTCTTCCACCTGCGCGAGGGGCTCTCCCGCGTCGACGCCCGCTACGACGAGCGCGTGTTCATCGAGCTCGCCCGCGAGCGGGTGGCCGAGCTCTACGGCCGTCACCGGTGGCACCCCGACGGACTCGAAGGATGGCTCGCGGGGGCAGATGCCGGTCCGACCGGCCCACCGCCCGGTCCCATCGTCGACCTCGACGCGTTCAGCGAGGCCCTTGCCGCTGTGCCCATTCCACTGGCCCTCGAGGGCATGCCGATCCCCGACTTCCTCGTGGAGGTGGACGGCGGTCCCACCACCATTCAAGACCTCGCGGGCTGGCGCATCATCGACCTCTGGGCTCCATGGTGCCTGCCCTGCCACGAACAGATGGGCGTGCTGCATCAGATGGTGCGTGAGCTCGATGAAGAGGGCATCGCATTGTCGGTGGTGGTGGTGTCGGTGGAAGAGGCGCCCGTCGACGGCTGGGAGCGCACGCTCGGGGTTCTGGAAGGGGACCGCTGGGTGGTGGGCTGGTCGGGCCCGGCGCTGGTCGACACCCTCGGAAGCCCCGGCCTGCCCACGACGCTGCTGGTGGCGCCCGATGGAAGGGTGGTTCGTGCGCGCACGGGCTGGTTCGGCGACCTCGACTGGCTGCGCGAGGCCCTGCGGGAAGAGGGAGTGTGGCCATGACAGCGGCGCGGTCGGACGCGGATGCGGTGTCCGACACCCGGCGTCTGGTCCACGAGCTCGGCGGGCCGACCACCTTCGTGCAGGTGCGGGCGCTGTCGCAGGCGGCGGAGGCCCTGTCCCTGGCCCTGCAGACCGAGGAACGGGCGGAGGTGCTCGATCAAGAGTCCGAGCAGGAAGCCGTTCTCGCGCAGATGAGGCTGCTGCGGGAGGTCCGGGCGCGCGTGGAGCCGGTGGACAGCGCCGCGCGTCGGGCCAAGGTGGCCGCACTACTGGAGGGCTGGACCGACCCCTACGCCGCCGATGCCGCGGGCCGACCTCTCCTCGATGCCGCCCGGGCGCTGATTCGCGGAGATGGCCTGTTGGTCGATCTCTTGGGTGCCATCGAGCAGATGCGGTCGGCCGGTTTGGCCCGAGACCGTGCCGCCGCACACCGCGCGCAGGCCATCGTCCGCCGGGTGGCTGCTCGAAAGCGCTGGGACGGTGCACACTCTGCGCTACGTCACGAGGCGGGGCTCCCACCGTCCCCCGAACCGCCATCCGAGGTCGACCACTCCGCCTGGTTCACCGATGGGGCGTAGGGCGGGTCCGCAAAACCCGTCTTGCGGATGTCCCCCCAATCCCTCACGATGAAGGCACTGGTATGAGCCAGAATGAAGCTCGGATGAGCCGCGTGCCCTTCCCCGCACCCCAATCCGTCCGCAGAGAGGTCGCGTCCGCCGCGGCAGCCTCCGTCGGCGGGCGCTCCTCCAGCCGGGGCGTCACGATGCGCGCATTCTTCCGCTCTCTCCGCCTGCTCCTCGTGGCCATGTTCGCGGTCGCCTTCGTCGGTTCCTCCACCGCCGAGGCCCGCGGTGCGGAGATGAAGGCACTCGAAGAGATCGACTACGAAGGTGTCTTCGCCGAGACTCCGGAGCCGCCGGCCGGCTGGCGCACCATCGAGGGCCTGTACACCCGCATCCACACCCACCCCGACGACCTCGCCACCGCGCGGCACCTCGCCGACCACGCCGACCGCACCGTGCCTCAGCTCGCGATGGCCCTCGGCGTGCCCTCCGGAGCCACCGTCGAGGTCTTTCTCGCCCCCGACACCGAGACCTTCCGGGCGATGCAGCCGGGCACGCCGCCCCAGTGGGCTGATGGCACCGCGTGGCCGCAGCGGGGCCTCGTCTACCTGCGCTCCAACACCGTGCGCATCGGCACCGACGAGCCGCTCACCCAGGTGCTCGACCACGAGCTGGTCCACATCATCCTGGGTCGGGCCTTCTCTCCGCGCCCCGTGCCCCGCTGGCTGCAGGAGGGGGCCGCCCAGATCCTCGCCGAGCAGTACAGTTCCGAGCTCACCGACCGCCTCGCTTCGGGCCTGCTGGGCGACAGCCTGCTCAAGCTCGACGAGATCACGCGAGGCTTCCCGTCCGACGCCGGCCGGGCCCGCCTCGCCTACGCCCAGAGCGCCGACCTCGTCGCCTACCTCCAGAACACCTACGGTGAGGACACCCTCGCCGAGGTCACCCGGGGCCTGGCCTCCGGAAACAGCGTCGACCAGGCCCTGCGCAAGGCGACCGGTGTCACCGCGCCCGAGCTCGACCGCGCCTGGCGTGCGCGCATCACCGCTTCGCCCATGTGGCTCAAGCCCCTCGTCGCCGACTCCACCCTGCTCGGCGTCACCGGCGTCATCTTCATCGCCGGCGGGGTGCTCGTGCGTCGTCGTCGCCGTGAAGTGCTCGACCAATGGGAAGAAGACGAGGCGCTGCAGGACGCCATCTACAGCTCCCTGGCCGGCCCGTGGCCTGGCGTGATGGTCCCGCTGCCCCCCACCCCCGCGATGGCAGCTGGCTGGAGTGCGCCCGTGCGATAGTTTCGGTCGTCGGCAAGCACCGACGCTGGAGCAGGCGTGCGAATCACCTTTCTGGGCAGCGGTGGGGCCTTCACCGACTACCGCGTGAACTACCAGAACAACGCGCTCGTGGAGGTGGGTGGCAAGCGGCTGCTCATCGATTGTGGCGTCACGGCCTGCCAGAGCCTGCGCGAGCTGGGGGTGCATCCCACCGCCATCGACAGCGTGGCCTTCACCCACCTGCACGCCGACCACGCAAGCCCCGAGCAGCTGGCCTGGGAGCGCATGTACACCGGCCCCGATGGTCTGCCTGCCGGGCTGCGCACCACCCTGATGGGGCCCGAGGGCCTGATGCGACCGCTGCTGGGCGCGCTGGAGCCCTACATGGGCCTGTGGCGCGACCTGGAGGGCCGTACCCGCGACGACGGCGTGGCGGCGGTCATCGATGCGCAGGTGGGGGCGGCCCAGAGGGTCGGGGCGGTGTCCCTCGAGTGGTTCCGCGTGCCCCATGTCGATGGAAATGGCCTGTCCAAGGCGGCCTTCGGAATCGACCTTCAGGCCGAGGGCAAGCGGGTCTTGTGGAGTGGCGACACCACCTGGTCACGCCGCTGGGTGGTGGAGTCGGCTGAGAATCCGGATGTCGACGTCATCTTCCACGAGTGCTCCTTCTCACCCCGCTTCCGCGGCACCGTCCACACGCACTACGAGCAGCTGCTGGAGCTTCCCCCCGAGCTTCGCGCGAAGGTTGTGCTGATGCATCACACCGCTGTCCCCGATGGCCGCGACCCCGTCGAGGACGGCTTCCGCGGGGCGGCCCGGCGGCACGAGGTCTTCGACATCTGAGTGGGGTCCCGGCCGGTTGACAGGCCGCAGGCGCAGGCGTACCCAGAGGCCATGAACGCCCCCGAACCGGCACCTTCAGGCAGTCCGCGCGCGGTCCCCCCAGAGGTCGAACGCGCCACTGTCGTCATCATCGGCGCGGGCTTCGCGGGCCTCGGAGCGGCGATTCAGCTGCGCAAGCAGGGCATCCGCGACATCCTCATCCTGGAGCGGGCCGGCGATGTGGGCGGCACCTGGCGCGACAACGTCTACCCAGGCTGCGCCTGCGACGTCCCCTCCCACCTGTACTCCTTCTCCTTCGAGCTCAACCCGGACTGGTCCCACCACTACGCCGGCCAGCAGGAGATTCACGACTACCTCACCCGGGTGCGACGCAAGCATGGCCTCGATGCCTGCATCCGCTTCGGGGCCGACTGCACGCGCTCGGAGTTCGACGAGAAGACCGGTGAGTGGACTGTTCACGCAGCCGATGGCCGCCGCTTCGTGGGGCGATTCCTCGTGGCTGGCATGGGACCTCTGCGCGTCCCCCGCATCCCCGACCTGCCCGGCCGCGACCGCTTCCACGGTCCCGCGATGCACTCCGCCGAGTGGGAGCCCACCATCGACCTCACGGGCAAGCGCGTGGGGGTGGTCGGGGCTGGGGCGAGCGCCATCCAGGTGGTGCCGGAGATTGCCGACCAGGCCGGTCATGTGCATGTCTTCCAGCGCACCCCGCCTTGGGTCGCCCCTCGCTTCGACCCCGCCTACCCCGACTGGCTGCACGGGGCCTTTCGGGCGGTGCCCCCCCTCATGTGGCTGCTCCGGGCGCTCATCTACCTGCGTCAGGAGGCCTACTTCTTCACGGCCTTCAAGGGCCCCCGCTGGCTGCGCGATGCCGTCCGCAAGATGTTCACCGACCACATCGTGCGCGAGATGGGGTGCTACGACGCCGCTTTGCCGGTGCTGCCGACCTACACGCCCGGCTGCAAGCGCATCCTCAGCTCGTCGGACTGGTACCCCACGCTGCTGCGACACGACGTGAGTCTGCATCCCCATGCTGTGGCGGAGGTCACCGACACGGGCGTCGTTCTCGCGAATGGGAAGTCGGTGGACCTCGACGTGCTCATCTGGTGTACGGGCTTTGTGGTCGACGAGCCGCTGGGTGCCGCCGAGGTCTATGGATCCGGAGGACGCAGCCTGCGCGCATTCTGGGACGGACGCCCCAAGGCCCACCTCGGCATCACGGTGCCGGGCTTCCCCAACCTCTTCCTCCTGCTCGGACCCAACACAGGACTGGGCCACAACAGCGTGGTCATCATGATCGAGGCACAGATCCGCTACATCCGCCGGGCCATCGGCCACACCCTCGCGCGGGGGCCGCGCACCTGGATGGCCCCCAAGGCCGCCGCGCTGGAGGCCTTCGTCGACGAGATCGACCGTGCCCACGATGGTCTGGTCTGGCTCTCCGGCTGCACCAGCTGGTATCTCAATGCGGCGGGGGACAACTTCTCCATCTGGCCGGCCTCCACCATGGCCTACATTCTGCGCACCCTGCGCTTCGATGCCGAGAACCACGAGTTCGGAGGGCCCGACCGATGAACCGCGTGCTGCCCGTCTTCGGACTTGTTGCGGCCATGGCGTGCGCCAAGCCCGCCCCGCCTTCGCCCACCCCACCGCCTCCGGACGTCATGGCCCTCTCTGACAGCCTCCTCGATGTCGACGCCCTCTGGAACTTCCAAGACCCTGCCGCGTCTCGCTCCGCCTTCTATGCCCTGCACAAGCAGCAGGCTGCGGCTCTGGAGGCCGGGACGCTCGCCCCCGAGGACGTCCTACGGCTCCGGGCAGCCATGCTGGAGGCCGAGACCCAGGTGGCCCGCACCCACTCGCTGGAAGGCGACGCAGCCACCGCCATGCTGCGCCTGGATGAGGTGTCCGCCCGCCGCGATGAGGTGGTCCTGCCGCCCGACCTGCGCGCCAAGGTGCAGGTGCGCGAGATGTTGGAACGGGGCCGGGCCCTGCGCACCAAGAAGGAGGTGGGTGCGGCCCGGGCGCTGTTCGTGCAGGCCTGGGAGCTCGCTCGGCAGCACCCTCCCGCCCTCGACGGCCTCGCGGTCGATGCCGCCCACATGGTCGGCATCTGTGACATGGGCTCCGACGGCGAGCTGGAGTGGGGGCACAAGGCCCTGGAGCTGGCCGAGTCCTCGGAGAGCGCCGCGGCGAGGAAGTGGCGGGCATCCCTGCTGAACAACCTCGGCTGGGCGGCCTTCGATCGCGGCCAACATGCCCAGGCGCTGGAGCTGATGGAGCGTCAGATCGTGCTCCGACAGGAGGCTGGCAAGGAGCCCGCCCTTCGCATCGCGCTGTGGTCCCGCGGACGGGTGCTGCGGGCGCTCGGTCGCGTCGACGAGGCCCTGGCAGTTCAGGAGAAGCTGCTGGCGGACTACGGCGAGGATGCCCGTGCCGACGGTTTTGTGCATGAGGAGCTGGCGGAGTGCCTGTATGCGGTCGGGCGCCGAGACGAGGCCCGCCCGTGGTTCCGTTCGGCCCATGAGCTGCTGAAGGAGAGCTGGTTGGCAGACGCGGAGCCCGACCGGCTGCGGCGCCTGGCCCAGCTTGGAGGCGTGGAGTGAGAACGGCTCTGCTCGCCGGGGGACTGCTGGCCTGCTCGGGCAACACCGAGCCGCCCCGTGCGGTGGAGGCGCCCGCAGCCGCGCCGAGGCCAACGCCGCACATCATCTGGCTGAGCCTCGACACCACCCGCGCCGACGCCATCGGGGCCTGGGCCGAAGAGTCCCACTGGGGGCGCGACCTGCCCGCGGCCGAGCGTCCCGTGCCCAACACACCTGTGCTCGACCAGCTCGCGAAGTCGGGGGTGCGTTTCTCGTGGGCGCTGTCCCATGCCCCCACCACCTTGTCGAGCCACACCACGGCGTTCTCGGGGAGGGACCCCCACGGTCACCGCGTCGTGCGCAACGGCTATCCGGTGCCCGCCGACATTCCCCTGGTGCCCGAGTCCTTGCAGAAGGCCGGCTGGTCCACCCGCGGCGTGGTCGGAAGCAGCGTGCTGGAGACCGAGATGGGGCTGTCCCGTGGCTTCGACGCGTACGTCGCGCCCGAGCCCTCCCCCGGTGCCGCTGCCGACGCCCTGGCCTACGCGTGGTCCGCGAACACCGTCACCAGCCGCGCCTTGGAGCAGGTCGACGCCTTCCTCGCAGAGTCCACACCCGGGCCGCTGTTTCTCTTCGCCCACTACTACGACCCCCACATGCCTTGGACCGACGCCCCCGAGGCCATCGTTCGCGACATGGAGGTGCTTGGCTACGACGGTCCTGTCGATGGGAGCATGGCCAGCATCGAGGCCCTCGGAAAGGCCGTGCGCACCGGCACCCTCGACCCCCTCGACCGCCGGCAGGCCCGCGCGCTCTACCTGGCCGAGGTCACCGGAGTCGACAGCCAGCTCGGCCGCCTGATGGGCGGTCTCGATCAGCGCGGGATTCTCGACAATGCCCTCGTGGTGGTCATGTCCGACCATGGTGAGACCCTCGACGACGGGCGCCTCAATCCCTACTCCCATGGCCCCGAGGTCTCGTTGGTCGACATCCATGTGCCGCTCATCCTCGCGAGCTTCGGCCCGGTGCGACTGCCCGACAACACCGTGGTCAGCGAGCCTGTCGGACTCATCGACCTGCCGGCGACCGTGTGCGCCCTCGCCGAGGTGGTGTGCGATGGCGGAGAGGGCATCGACCTGTCACCAGCGTGGACGGGAGGCGCTCTGCCGCCACGCATCCGCTACGCCGAGGCCACCAAGCCGATGCGCTTCGAGTCCAAGACCGCCTGGAACAACCTGCCCATGGAGCGTTCCGCTGTCGGTCCCGGGCCCTCGGGACCTCTGCAGCTCAAGATTCGTCCCCTCAACGCAGATGCCCGCTTCCTGCATCGCGTGGCGGTTGGCGCGCCCTCGGTCGATGGTCCAGACGCCCCGACCCGGGCCGCGGCAAAGGAGCTGCTCGACGGTCTTGCCGCCTGGGATGCGGCTGCCCCCGCCCACCGCGACGCCACCTACGACGACGAGACCCGCCAGGCTCTCATCGAGCTCGGCTATCTCGACCCCGAGGATGTGGCGGCCCCGGAGTAGGCGGCGATCTGGGGGCGAGCGGCGGACCAGTCGTCTGCGAGCGCGCCCACCAGACCGCCTTCCAGGCTGAGAAGCTCGTCGAGCACATCATCTTCGGGGACGATTCGGTGCCCGAGCACCTGGGCGGCGAAGCGCACGACAAGATTGTCCAACATCAGGATGTGCCAGTCGCCGGACAGTGCGTGGTGGACCGACGGGGATGTGGGCGCCATCTGCATGCCCACCAGGGTGCCCTTGCCATGGGGGCCTTCGGCCACGCTGCGAAAGAAGCGGATGGCGTGCTCCTCGAGTCCCATTGCGTTGCCGGCTGCGGCCACCATCCAGCCGCCCACGCCGCCATCTGCGCGGAAGTCGACGGCGGGAAGGGTGCTGAAGCGGGCCTCCAGGCGCGCCGTCTCGCCGCTCACCCTGTAGCGGAGCGGCACGGTCCAGTGCTGCACCGACAGCCGGGTGCCCTTGAGCCGCACCACGCCACGGGGACGCAGCGCGAGATCGAGGGAGGTGGCGGAGTGGACATCGACCCGCGCGTCGAGCTGGACGGTGTCGCCGCGGGTGGGCACGAGCTGGCCGTCCTTGAGGTGGAAGCGCAGTCCATACTGACCGGGGCTCCGCACCCAGATGGTGCCCAGGTGACCCGCTCGGCTGTCCACCGACACTGAGAAGTCGGCGACATCGGCCATCCGGCGCACAAAGCGCGACAAGGCCGGGTAGCCGGAGGATGCGAGGCGGTCGGGGTCGATGCGGGCCGCGATGTCCACCTCGGTGGTGCCCGCGGGACCCGAGCGCGCGAGACTGTCGAAGGTGATGACCTTGTCGAGAAAGGCCATCGTGTGGGGCAGGTCGGTGCGCAGACGAGCATCGAGAGAGCCGGTGGACTGGGCCTCTTCGATGGCGGCCAGCAAGGTGCCGGCGATGTCGCGGGCGGTCGGGTGGGCGACGTCGTTGGTGGACATTGCCACCGCACCCTGGGCGACGAAAGCCGGGGCCTTGTCCCAGCTGCGCGGGGTGAGGGAGGCGTGCCCTTGCAGGTCGCCGAAGGTGGCGCGTGCGCTCGGGACGCTGGCGCCGAGGATGATGTCGTAGCGGCCGTTCTCGTGGTTGTTCCGGCCGGACACATGCACGGTGCGGCGGTCGCCCTGGATGTCGGGCAGGCGTTTCCAGGCCCGCTCGAGGTCGAGCTCGAGCAGGCAGTCGCGCAGGTCTTCCAGCCAGGCTTCGGTGGCGGGGTCGACCTCGATGCCGCCCTCGAGGGCCCGCAGCAGGTGGGCCACCGCGTCGCCTCGGGTGGCCGCATGGGTGGCGTCGCCGTGGCCCAGCGGCAGTGCGGCACGCCACAGACCAAGCTCGCCCCCGGACCCCATGAGGAAGACCGCCAGCAAGGCCAACAGACCGGTGCGAGTGCGGACCAAGTGGGGCTCCGGGCCGGGGTGCCCTCGGGGGCTATCTCGAAGGCGGCACGCAGAGGTAGCTCGGGACGAGTCCGACCGGACTGAGGATCAGGCCCGCGAACACGCCCATGTAGAAGGAATTCACCATGGATGTCATCGCCGAGCCATCGAGTGCTTCGTAGATGCCGAACACGCCGAGGGTGATGGTGACCGCCAGCAGCACGCTGCCCATCCCGAGGGCCGCGCGTCCCAAGGCTGAATGCCACAAGCGCGGCAACAGCTTGTACAGAGCGGGAGGCACTGCAGCCGAGGCGATGGCTGCTGTCCCCCACATCACCTCCGAGTCGTAGCTGTCGACCGGCTCCCCCCCGCAGAAGTCGCCGACGCCCACCAACAGCGCCATCGGGATGGCCAGGGTGCTGCCGATCATCCCGTAGACCAGCGCCACCTTGATGAGGTCGTCGCGGCCGGGTCTCGCTTGGGGTGGCGCCTCCAGGGGGGCGCCCGGAGGGACGTAGGGGTCGGCACTCACGCCGAGGGCCGGGGCTTGATGAGCAGGCCGGGAATCAGCCCCACCGGGCTCACCAGCAGTCCCGCCACGGTGCCGATCAGAAGCTGTGGGACGAAGCGCAGCGTGCCCCCCGCCACCAGCACATCCGACAACGTGACGAGCAGGTAGGTGAGCACCACCGTGACCAGCACGGAGCCCATTCCGATCGATGCGCGGCCAGCCTTCGTCGCCCAGCGGGTGCCGGTGAGGTGGTAGACGAGCGGCGGCACCACGAACGACGCCGCCGATGCGGTGAGCCAGAATCCCCCGCTGGAGGACAGTCCGGGCGGCTCGACTGCACAGACGTAGGAGATGGCCACGAAGAAGGCCATGGGCGCGGACACGATGATGCCGAGAATGCCGTAGCTGAGGGAGATGACGCCAAGCTGGGCTGGGCTCGGGGGGAGGACCTCGGGCTGCTCGCCGTCGGCCTTCGGGGGGACATAGGGGTCGGTCATCGGCACTCCGGCAGGCGGGGGACGAGCAGGTCGGCGAGGTGGTGGTGGCCTCGGCGGGACAAGTGGGTGTCGTGGTCGATGAAGTGGGCGGCCTCGACAAGCCGTGGACGTGCGTCCACCAGCGGGAGCGCCCCGAGCCCCTGCTGGAAGGCCTGGAAGATGGCCTCGTCATTGAGCGGGAGGCGCCCGGACTCCACCACCGAGGGGGCGGGACGGTCGGCGACCGTGACGCCGGGAAGGGGCACCCAGGCGGTCACCACCTCGTGGTCGGGGTGGTTCTCGGCGAAGTGGCGCACCGACTCCCCGAGCTTTCGGTAGTCCTTGGCACCCTGCTCGGGGTCGTCGACCCATCCGAGGGTGGCGAAGGAGGCGGGGCCGTTCAGGTGGGCCGCCATCGACCAGATCTGAAGCAGGGCGGCTGGCACCTGAAGGCGGTGGGACACGCTGCTCTCGGCGAAGGCGCGCACCCAGCCGGGGGCCCCTGGGCGCAACAGCCAGCCGCCCACCACCTCGCGCTCCAGGCCTCCCAGACCGCGTTGCTGGCGGTCATCGTCGACGGTGTTCGGCAGCACGATGAAGCCGCACACCCGGTGGGCGTGGGCGTCTGCGGTGGCGAGCGCCTGGGCAAGGCTGTGGCCGGGGACGGCGGCGGTAGCCGTGGGGCGTCCCCTCTCGGAAATGGCCACTGACACGGTGTCTTCGCCAGATACCCCCAGGCCGAAGGCGAGGCTGTCGCCCACCACGAGCCAGTCCAGGGCATCCTGGGCGGGCGCGCGAAGTCCCCGGCGGTCGATCTGGATGTCGCTTCGGCGTCCATCGGGGGAGCGGCTCTGCACGCTGGCCCCCGGCTGGAGCACCCACCGTCCGTCTTCTCCCGTCGCGAACATCGGCGGCATCGGGTGGGAGTCGCCAGCCACGAGCTGCGCCAGGCCCTCGGCGGCGAGCGGCGGAAGCACGATGGCGAGGGCGATGGCGTGGGCGGACTTCACGGTACCTCGGGGCCGAACGAGCCTACCGCCTGGCCGATGAAGGACCGTGCCCGGACGGCACGCATTCTGTGCAAGCCCGCCCGCCGCGAGGAACGGTCTCAGCCCACTTCGCGCGCCTCCTCGCCCATTGCGTCGTCGGCCCGCTCGATGGCCCGCAGCACGGCTTCCGGGGTGGCTGGCAGCATCAGGCGGGGGGGCCGGTCGTCATCGTGGAAGGCCGAGATGGCGCTGCGCAGAGCGCCGACCACTGACAAGCCCAGGTTGAAGGGCGGCTCGCCGACCGCCTTGCTGCCCCGCACCACCTTGGGGTTGCTGTTGTTGGGCAGCAGGGCGATGCGGAGGTCGAGCGGCACGTCGCCGGAGGTGGGGATCTTGTAGGTGCTGGGCCCATGGGTGAGCAGGCGCCCGGTGTCGTCGACCCGCAGCTCCTCGCTGGTGAGCCAGCCGGCTCCCTGCACGAAAGCGCCCTCCACCTGGCCGATGTCGATGGATGGAATCAGCGAGTTGCCCACATCGTGGAGGATGTCGACCCGCCGAAGTCGATGCTGGCCGGTGAGGCCGCAGACCTCCACCTCGGACATTGCCACCCCGAAGGCGAAGTAGAAGAAGGGGCGTCCGCGGCCCGCGACCGGGTCGTAGGCGATGCCGGGAGTGGCGTAGTAGCCGGAGGCTGCGAGGCTCACCTGCTGGGCCCATGCCGTGCGGGCGAGCTGCCGGAACGACATGCTGTGTCCCTTCGGCCCGGTGACCTGCCCGTCGGCGAAGCGAAGCTGGAGGGGGTCGCGGGCATTGAGCTCTCGGCAGGCGACGTCGCTGAGGCGGCTGTGGATCTGCGCGCAGGCCCGGGCCACCGCGGCGCCGTTGAGGTCGCTCCCCGAGGATGCCGCAGTGGCGGAGGTGTTGGGCACCTTGTCCGTCGCGGTGGTCATCACGCGCACGTTGTCGGTGGGGATGCCGAAGGCGTCGGCAGCGATGGCCCGGATCTTGGTGTGCAGGCCCTGCCCCATCTCGGTGCCGCCGTGGTTCACCTGCACCGTGCCGTCGGTGTACACGAGCACCAGAGCGCCGGCCTGGTTGAGCAGACTGGCGGTGAAGCTGATGCCGAATTTGACCGGCTGCAAGGCGATGCCACGCTTTCGCCAGGTGGAGGCGGCGTTGAAGGCGGCCACGTCGTCGCGCCGCGCGGCGTAGTCGGCGGTCTTCAGCAGCTCGTCGGTCATCTCGACGAGGCGGCAGTCTTCGATGGCCTGGCCGAAGGGGGTGTCGAGTCCGGTGGAGGGTCCATACAGATTTCGGCGGCGCACATGGGTGGGGTCGAGGCCCAGCCAGGCGGCCGCTTCGTCGATCGCGGCCTCCACCGCGACCATGCCCTGTGGTCCCCCAAAGCCCCGGAAGGCCGTGTTGGAGGGCAGGTTGGTGGCGCAGACGCGTCCGACCACGCGGAAGGCGGGGATGTGGTAGGCGCTGTCGGCGTGGAAGAGTGCGCGGTCCATGACCGGGCCCGACAGGTCGACCGTCCAGCCGCCGTTGCTGAACAGCTGCACATCGAAGCCGAGCAGGCGGCCATCTTGCGCGAAGGCGGCCTTCCAGCGCGCCAGGAACGGGTGCCGCTTGCCGGTCCACGCCATGTCCTGGTCGCGGTGCAGCCAGCAGCGGCAGGGTCGACCGGTGGCCCAGGCTCCGAGCGCGGCAAAGGCGGCAAAGGGACTCGCCTGGCTCTCCTTTCCACCGAAAGCACCGCCCATACGGGGCACCTCGCACACCACCCGGTTGGAGGGGAGCCCCAGGGCCTCGGCGACCACATGCTGCACCTCGCTGGGGTGCTGGGTGCTCGACCGGATGCGCATCGTGCCGTCTTCCTCGGGGAGAGCGAGGGCCGCCTGGGTCTCGAGGTAGAAGTGGTCCTGGCCGGGAATGCGCTCCTCACCGGACAAGATGAGGTCGGCTTCGCGGAATGCCTCGTGCAGGTCGCCCCGGGCGATGGTGTGGGGCTCGGTGTGGAAGCGGTCGTGGGCCAGGGCCTCGTCGATGGTGAGGATGGGCTGCTCGACGTCGATCTCGACTGCGATGGCCGCTGCGCCTGCCCGCGCGGAGGCTTCGTCCTCGGCCACCACCAGCGCAATGGGCTGCCCGATGCAGTGGACCCGACCCTTGGCGAGGAGCGGCTCGTCGGCCTGGATGGGACCCCACAACAGGTGACCGGGTACGTCGTCAGCGGTGAGAACAGCCACGACACCGGGCACTTCGCGGGCATGCGCCACATCGAGGTGGCTGAGCTCGCCGCTGGCGACCGGGGAGGGGACGGGCAGGACGAACAAGGTTCCGGGCGGTCCGGCCTGGTCGGCGACGTAGGTGGCGGCACCGGTGACGTGGAGGTGCCCGCTGTCGTGTGGGGCGGACTTGCCGACGGCGCTCATGGCATGCCTCCGCCGGTGACGGTGCTCACCGGACGCTCCGGCAGGGCGGGCTCGGGGTCGGACTGGGTCTCGCTGTAGAACGAGCGCAGCAGGTTGGCGGCCACGGTGGAGCGATACCAGGCGGAGCCCCGGTGGTCGTCGATGGGGGTGAAGTCGCGGGACAGCGCACGACAGGCGTCTTCGAGGGTGTGGGCGGTCCACTTGCGGTTGCGCAGCGCGGCTTCGGTGGCGTGGGCGCGGCTTGGCGTGGCGGCCATTCCTCCGAACGCGATGCGGGCGTGAAGCACGAAGCCCGCATCGTCCGTGGCTACGACGAAAGCAGCGGCGACGGCGCTGATGTCGAGCTCTCGGCGCTTGCTCACCTTGTGGGCCGACTGTCGGGCGTCGGGGGGAGGACGTGGCACGAAGACCGACAGCATCACCTCGTCGGAGGCCAGTGCGGTGCGTCGGTAGTCGAGGAAGAAGTCTTCAAGGGGCACGGTGCGGTCGCCGGATGGACGGCGCAGGGTGGCGACCGCGTCGAGGGCGAGCAGTGCAGGCGCAAGGTCGCCGATGGGGGAGGCGTTGCACAGGTTGCCGCCGACGGTGGCCCGGTTCTTGATCTGCCGAGAGCCGAAGAAACGCAACATGCGGGCCAGCAGGGGCTGACGGCCCTGGCTCCAGGCCTCCAGCTCCGACAAGCGCACGCCGGCGCCGATGGTCCAGCCTTCTTCGTGTTCGTGGAGCGTGTCGAGCTCGGGCAGAGCGCTCAGATCAACCAGAAGTGGCCAGCGCGCCTGCTTCTTGGTGATGTCGAGGCCGAGGTCGGTGCCGCCATGGATGAAGCGCGGGGCCACCCCACTGGACTGGAGGACGTCTTCCAGCTCCGACCAGCTCACGGGACGCACGAAGCGGCTGCCATCGCGGGTGATGTCCACCGAGGATGGCGTGGTGGTGGGCGTCCTGGTGGCCTCGGTGAAGCGGTCGGCCGGTCGGGAGCCGGCCACCTGCTCGAGCGCCTGACGAATCGGTCGGTAGCCGGTGCAGCGGCACAGGTTGCCGCTGAGCTGGTCGTCTTGTGCGGCCTGGCCGGCGATGTCGTCGCGGTAGGTGGCTTCGAACAAGCTCATCACCACGCCGGGTGTGCAGTAGCCGCACTGGGAGCCGAGGGTGTCCACCAGGGCCTTCTGGGCCGGATGCAGCGTAGGGGCTTGACCAGGCCGGGCCGCTGGTGAGGCGACCCCTTCGACGGTGACAACGTCGTGGTCGGCGAGCTGGGCGAGCGGAAGGATGCAGGCGCACACCGAACGCCAGCTGCTGGGCGCGGCAGCGGTGCGGTCTGCGACCCGGACGGCGATGGTGCAGGCACCGCAGTCGCCCTCCGCGCAGCCTTCCTTGGTGCCGGTCAGGCCGTGGGCGCGCAGCCAGTCGAGGGTGGTGGTGGTGGGACTGACATCGTCGGCGGTGACGGGCTTTCCGTTTAGACGGAAGGTGACGGACATGGGGCTCCGGCGCGTCGGGGGCGGGGCGCGAGACTCCAAAGCTACCAGATTGGCGGCGGTTGCGGCGCCCGTGGGTCCACGGCCCGTGCTCCTGCGTCGGCTGGACTCAGGGCGCCTCGGACACACTGCAGGTGGCGTCGGTCTCGCAGTGGTGGTCGTCGGGAAGGTTGTCCACGAACACGACCCCCGTGGCGGTGAGGCTCCCACCGGCTGCGTGCAGGGCGGCCCCCACCGAGCCCGCGCGGTTGCCTTCAAAGCGGGTGCCGTCCACCAGCACCGTGCCGTCGTCCACCAGCGCGATGCCGCCTCCGACGCCGCCGAAGCCGTCCACCAGCTCGCCGCCGGTCATCGACAGCAACCCGTCCTCCCGCAGTGCGACCGCGCCCCCCGCGATGCCGGCCGAGCAGGTGTCGAAGGTGCTGTCGGTGACAGTGAGCTGAGCGCCGGTTCGCAGGAGCACGCAGCCGCCGTGGGTCTCCACGAGGTGGGCCCCGAAGGAGACCCGCTCCATGCCCAGGTCGGAGGACTGCCAGAAGGCCATCGCCGCGCCGCTGTTCGCCTCGTTGCCCGAGACGGTGAGATCGCTGAGCAGGCCGCTGGTCTCGCCGCTGAACCAGGCGCCGCCGCCCGAGTCGCTGGCGGTGTTCCGCGACAGGGTCACCACGTCGAAGGTGAGGCGCTGTCCGTCTTTTGCAGCCAGGCCGCCCCCTTCTTCCGCGGCGTTTCGATCGAGGGTGCCGCCGGCCACGACCGTGTCGGTCGCGCGCAACAGCCACACGGCCCCACCCTCCGCGTCGGCGGAGTTCCGCGAGAAGGTGTTGCTCACGACCTCGGCGTGGGAGCTGTCGAGAATCCGCAGTGCGCCGCCACTTCCGCCAGCATGGTTGTCGTCGAACTGGTTGGTGGTGAGCAACACGCCGTCGGAGGTCTCGATGGACACGGCCCCCCCATCGGCCAGCGCGACGTTGCCCTCGAAGCGGTTGCCGATGATGACCACGCCGTCGCTGTCCACCACGCGCAGGGCCGCCCCGAAGGTGCCCGAGGCGTCGCGGAAGGTGAGCCCCTGCACCCGCGTGCCCGGCGCCCCCTCGATGTCGAGCAGGGAGTTTCGGCCGGTGCCGTCGAGCACGACGGCGTCGGGGTCGCCCACCCCTTGGACCCACACGGGGTGGGTGATCCGGGCGCCCGCCCAGCTTCCTGGCGACACGCACACGTAGCCACCGGTCTCTGCGGCATCGACGGCCAGCTGCAGGGTGGCGACGTCTTCGGGCACCCGCACGCCGCCATCGCCCTCGCAGGACTCGGAGATGCCGTTGCAGGGCACCTCTTCAGCGTCTGGATGGATGGCGGGGTCGTTGTCGTCGCAGTCGCCTCCGTCGGCCAGGGTGTCGGGCGGCTGCACACAGGAAGGTGTGCCGGTGCGGGTGCCGCCAAAACCGTCGAAGTCGGCGTCGGTGTACCAGAGAGGAGCGTCCTGGGCGTCGTCTTCGTCGATCTCGCCGTCGCAGTCCTCGTCGCCGCCGCCACACAGCTCCGGCGCGTCGGGGTGTACGGCGGGGTCGGTGTCGTCGCAGTCCTCGTCGGCCGAGAAGCCGTCGCCATCGGCATCTACGGGGGTGTCGCCCGCCTGCTTTCCGTCGGGTGCCTCAGTTGCACAGCCCCACGCCAGCAGCGCGGTGAGCGGGAGCAGACGGTGGACCATGGCGCCTCCGGATGCGAATCCTACCCACCGCGGGCCGCCGGAAGGGCCATGCCGAATGGGCGCGGGTCTGGTAGGGGGCCCGACCCTGTCGAGAGCGCCGTGACCGCAGCCGAGCCGAACAGCAGGAGCCCCCGCGGGCTCGCCCGTCCCCTGGCCATCGGCGGCATCATCGCCGTGGTCGCCTATGCGGCGCTGGCCATGCTCTCGGATGGTGCGGCCGTGGTGGAGGCGGCCTCGGAAGTGCCGGCGAGCGCAGTGCTGTTGGCTCTGGCGGCCTCCACGGGGAATTTCGTGCTCCGCGGCCTGCGCTGGGACCTCTACCTGCGGCAGGTGAACGTGCACGAGCAGGTGCCCGTGATCGACCGATGGCTCGTGTTTCTCGCGGGATTCTCGATGTCGCTCACCCCCGGCAAGGTGGGCGAGCTGCTCAAGCCGGGCCTGCTTCACGACCGCCACGGTGCCGATGTGGCGGCGGTGAGCTCGGTCGTGGTGGCCGAGCGCATCACCGATCTGCTGGGCGTGGCGTTGCTGCTCGGCCTGGGGGCCCTGGCCGAGCCCAAGGTGGCCCTGGTGGCCGGTCTCGTGTGGGTGGGCGTGGCGGTGGCGCTGGCGGTGCTGTCTTCGCAGGCGCTGGGTCGCGTCGTGGTGTCACTGGTGGAGCGGGTTCCCGGCATTGGCAAGTCGAAGCTGGCCCCTCTGGTGGGCGGACTGCTCGCCACCTTGCGGGCGCTGTCCCGGCCCGCGGTCATGGCGCCCGCACTTGGGCTCTCGGTGGCGGCCTGGGGACTGCAGTGCCTGAGCCTCTGGCTGGTGGCTGGCGGCATGGTGGGCGTCGAGCTCGACCTGCTGGAGAGCGTTCTCGCGTATGTGGCCCCGTTGCTCGCCGGTGCTGCGGCGCTCGTGCCGGGCGGTGTGGGCGTCGCCGAGGCCACGATGGCGGGGCTCGTCGCTCGACTCGGGGATGCCACCGTCACCCAAGGCGGGGCCATCACGGCAATTGTCCGCGGGCTCACGCTGTGGTGGGCCGTGGCGGTGGGCATGGTGGCGCTTGCGGCATTCTGGGTGCGCAAGCCGAAGGGCTGATCAGTCCTTCTTGTCCTCCTCGTCTGCCTTCTCCACCGGCACCTGCACCTCGAGACGGGCGCGACCGATGGGCCAGGTCCACTCCGCGAGCTGGCGCTCGAGGCAGGGGGTCAGCCACTCGAGACCCGACGAGACCGACGTGGTGGTGACCAGCTTCGCTTGACCGCGGCGAATCGTCACCTGCAGGCGCACCTCTCCGCCGATGGGGTCGTTGGCCGCGGGCTCGGGCTGCGAGGGGGACGGGCCGGTGAGGCAGGTGTTCAGCTGGAGGCTGCGGGGGTCGATCTGGGTGAGCGCGGGCGCGGTCTTCAGGGGATTGAAGACGACGGGGCCGAGGGAGAGGGGCTGGGGACCGACCGGCTCGGTGGCCAGCAGGGCGGCGAAGAGCAGGGTGGGGGACATGCAGGCTCCGGTTGGGGCAGATGGCGCGTCGGGGTTGGGCGGAATGGCACATCGGAGGGCGATGCGGCGGATGCTCTGGAGAGGTGGGGTGGACCCATGCGAGCGCCGTGCCAGTCCACGAATGAGGCGGATGGACGAGCCTCACTTCTGGCGCAGCTCGGGGGACCGGGGTGGACGGCCGCGCGATAGGGCCCGGCGCCCCCGGGAAGAGGTGTGGAGCCATGACTGAAAGTGGCCGGTCCTTCGTGGTCCTCAAGTTCGGTGGCACGTCTGTTGCCACTGTCGCGCGTTGGCGCATCATCGCCGAGCTGGCCCGACAGAGGTGCGCCGAGGGCCTGCGTCCCGTGCTCGTCTGCAGCGCGCTGGCGAAGGTCTCCGACCTGCTGGTGTTGCTGCTGTCCTCAGCGCAGAATGGTGAACACAAAGCCATTCTCGACGATGTTCGTGCGCGCCACCTCGCCCTCGCCCGCGACCTCGGCATCCCCCTTCCCCCGCCCGTCGCCGACCGCCTCGACTGGCTTGGCCGCGTCGCCGAGGGGGTCTACCTGCTGGGCGAGGTGCCGGTGCGCACCCGGGCCGAGGTGTTGGCCAGCGGGGAGCTGATGAGCACCTGGCTTGGCGTCCACGCCCTGAAGGCGTGGGGTCTGGATGCCGGTCGGGTCGACGCCCGCGACCTGCTCACCACAATCGACGACCCCGCTTTGCCGGAGGCGGTGCGCATCCTCTCGGGGTCGTGTGCGGTGACCGAGGACAGCGACCCCCGGGTGCAGAGAATCTGTGCCGACGCGGGGGAGGTGGTGGTCACCCAGGGCTTCATCGCTCGGCTGCGCGACGCCGACGCCACGGCTCTGCTCGGACGCGGGGGCTCGGACACCTCGGCGGCCTTGCTGGCGGCCCGCCTCGGAGCGGTGCGCTGTGAGATCTGGACCGACGTGCCCGGCATGTTCACCGCCAACCCCCGGGTGTTCCCGAGTGCCCGCCTGCTGCGCACCCTCGACTACGACGAGGCCCAGGAGCTCGCGTCGATGGGCGCCAAGGTGCTTCATCCACGCTGCATTCCGCCCTTGCGCGCCGCTGGCATCGAGCTGTCGGTGCACTGCACGCCGCGTCCTGAGCTCGACGGCACCCGCATTCACGCCGGTTCTCGAACGGCGCCCGGGCTCAAGGCGGTGTCGTCTCGCAGCCAGGTCACGCTCATCACCATGGACACCGTGGGCATGTGGCAGCAGCCCGGCTTCCTGGCCCGCGCGTTCACCGTGTTCGCCGAGCTCGGGCTGTCCATCGACCTTGTGGCCACCTCGGAGACGAGCGTCACCGTCACCCTCGACCCCGGCGTGTCGGCCCTCGACCCCACCGTGCTCGACCGCGTGCTGGAGCGGCTCAACACCTTCTGCAAGGCCCGGCAGCTCGGCGGCCTCGTCGCGGTCAGCCTCGTGGGACGGGGCATCCGCGCCATCCTGCACCGCCTCGCGCCCGTCTTCGAGCTGTTCGAGGAGCAGAAGGTCCACCTGATGTCCCAGGCGGCCAATGACCTCAACCTCACCGTCGTGGTGGACGACGTGCATGCGGACCGCCTGCTGGCCCAGGTCCATGGGGCGCTGCTCGCCGAGGTGGAGGGCGCTGCGTGGCTTGGTGGCTCGTGGGCTGCGGTGATGGGCGCAGAGGTGGCCGAGCCCGAGGCTGTGGCCGACCTTCGCACCCCCTGGTGGCGCGCCCGCCGGGACGCCCTGCTCGAGGTCGCGCAGGAGCGGTCCCCTGCCTACGTGTATGACGGTGAGCAGGTCACTCTCGCGGCCCGTCGCCTGCGTGCGCTCACCACTCCCGGGGCTGTCCTCTACGCCATGAAGGCCAACCCACACCCCGAGCTGCTCGACCGCATCGTGGCCGAAGGGCTCGGGGTGGAGTGTGTGTCCCCCGACGAGGTGGCGGCTGGACGCCGGGCCCTCGACGCGGCCGGCTCCGATGCCCCGTTGCTGTTCACGCCCAACTTCGCGGCGCGCGAGGAGTACGTCGCAGGCTTCGAAGCCGGCGCTCACGTCACCCTCGACAACCTCCACCCGCTCGCCCACTGGCCGGAGGTCTTCGCCGGCCGGTCGGTGCTGGTGCGCATCGACCCCGGCGGCGGGGCGGGCCACCACGCGCATGTGCGTACGGCGGGCGCGCGGTCGAAGTTCGGGGTGTCCCAGGAGCAGCTTCCCGAGCTGGCCCGGCTGTGCGCGGAGCACAACGTCGATGTCATCGGTCTTCATGCCCATGTGGGCAGCGGCGTGCGGGACCCCCACGCCTGGGAGCGCACCGGGCAGGTGCTGGCGTCCATCATCGGGCGGTGGTTCCCGAAGGTGCGCATCGTCGACCTGGGTGGGGGGCTCGGTGTGGTCGAGAAGCCAGGCCAGGTCCCCCTCGACCTCGACGCATTCGACGCCTCCCTCGCCGGCGTCCAGGCTCTGTTGCCCGAAGGCTGCGCGCTCTGGCTCGAGCCCGGCCGCTACCTCGTGGCCGAGGCGGGCGTGTTGCTGGCTCGGGTCACCCAGCTCAAGTCCAAGGGACCGGTGCGCTATGTTGGGGTGGATGTGGGGATGAACAGCCTCATCCGGCCCGCTCTGTACGGGGCGTGGCACCAGATCCACAACCTGAGCGCGGTGGGCGAGACGCGCGAGGTGGTGGAGGTCGACGTGGTCGGACCCATCTGTGAGACCGGCGATGTCATCGGTCGGTCGCGTCGCCTGCCGTCTCCCCAGGAGGGCGATGTGCTGCTCATCGGCACGGCCGGGGCGTATGGGCGGGCGATGTCATCGAGCTACAACCTCCGGAGCCCCGCGCGCGAAGTGGTCGTCGGGTAGGCTGTTGTGGTGGAGGTGGACATGGCCCGCACCCGTTCGCTCGCCGTCTTGTGCCTGCTGGTCACCGGTTGTGGGGCGGAGCCTTTGAAGCTGGCGGACGGCCGGACGGGCGACGACACGTCCACGCTTGCGGATGACGCGGAGTCCGGGCAGCACTCCGGCGGTGGAGACACCGAGACCGATACGGATTCGGGTCCCGCCGACACGGGCGTCGACCCCGATGCCGACGCCGACGGAGACGGCCTCACCAACGCGGAGGAGGGTGCTGCGGACGCCATCGACACCGACAACGACGGCACCCCCGACTACCTCGACCTCGACAGCGACGACGACGGCATCGAGGACAGCACCGAGGCGGGTCCGCGAGGAGACGACGGCGGTCTTGCGGACACCGATGGCGACGGCACCCCCGACTTCCGCGACGGCGACAGCGACGGCGACACCATCCTCGACCGAGACGAGGCGGTGGCCCTCGATGGCTCGCTTGGTGCAGACACCGATGGCGACGGTGTTCTCGACTATCGAGACCCCGACAGCGACAACGACGGCACCCTCGACGCCCACGAAGGCACCGCCGACTGGGACGGCGACGGCCTGCCAAACTGGCGCGACCCCGTCAACGACATCACCGGCCTCACGGTCGACATGGTGGCCATCTCCACACCGTTCAACCAGCCGGTGGGCATCGACTTCCACGCGCCCACCAGCAGCGTCGCCCTGTCGGTCAACTATCCGAGCGGCTCGCCGTCGGTGCTCGAGCTGGTCGATGCCGACGGCGACCACGCCAGCTTCTCCGCGGTCGCCGACTTCACGAACGAGGTGAAGATCGCGACCGTTCGGGCGGGCAATCCCGCTGGCTTCGCGGCGGGCGAGCTGTTCGTTGGCAACGGCGTCGACGGGCAGATTGTGCGGGTCTCCGCCGACGGCGCCACGGTGCAGAACCCCTGGGTCGACCTGCCTGGCACGGGCAACGGCCTGATGCGGGGCTCGCTCTACCTCGACCGCACCGGCGTGTGGGGTGGCGACCTCATCGTGGCCACCACAGTGGGGCAGGTGTGGCGGGTCGACAACTCCGGCAACGCCTCGCTCGTGGCCGACCTGGGTGGCGTCCACCTCGAAGGCCTCATCACCGTGCCCGACGCACCCCTCCGCTTTGGCACCCTCGCTGGCCGCGCACTGGCCGGTGCGGAGGGCGTCGGCTTGATGTATGCCGTGGCCACCGACGGCTCGGTCGACATCTACGATGTGGGCGTCAATGTCGAAGACATCGACATCGTGGTCCCCGATGAGAACTTCTTCGGCGTGAACTTCGGCTCGTCGCGGCTGCTCGGAGTGCAGGGGGAACAGATGCGTCCCATCGCCGGAGACATCCTGCTCACCCAGGAGTCCCACTCGGGCACCGGGCTGTACCGCCTGTACTGGACCGGCACCTCCCACGCAGTGATGGAGCTGGGCGTGTCGTCGGGGAGCGCGGCCATCTCTCAGTGGGAGCACGTCACCTTCGCCGACGCCAGCATCAAGGAGATCGAGTAGCTTCTGCAGCGCGATGACGTCGTGGTGGTCGGTGCCCCGCTGGACATGTGATGATGCGCGCCTGGCGACCGCCGCCGCTGTCTTCCAAGCGACGGGGCGTGCCGGGTCTCGGCGACCCTGGCCCCCGTCCGACCGTCTGGAGTCCTGATGTCTCGTGTGCTCTCTGCTGGCCTGCTCATCCTCCTGCTCCCCGCCTGCGCGAAGAACGCCGAGAAGGGCACCACGGGCGCCGCCGACGACGGGCGGGAGAGTGGCGAAGGGGAGGGGGAGTCGCTTCCGCTCGACTTCACCATGACCGCTCCGAGCTCGGGCGCCATCGTGTCCAGCGGGCAGGTCGACGCGGAGGGCACCTGGTCGGGCAACGCGTCTGCGGTCGTCTCCGTGAATGGCGTCGACGTGGGTGTTTCCGAGCCGGGAAGCTGGTCCCTGTCCACCGACCACAGCGACGTGGCCTGGCCCGACTCTCCGCTGTGGCCCGTGCTGGGAGACGCCCGCGACGCCAGCACCAACGAGTGGAAGCGGGCCCGGGCCACGCTCATCCATGGCGAGTCGGCACCGGGCGATGCGGTCGCGCCGAGTGGACTCATGTTCCGGCTCACCGACAACGTGCTGTACCAGCTCGACGGCGCCCTCGACGCCATCGTGGCCGACCTCGACCTCACCGAGATGCTCGTCGGAACAGACCCCGTCACCACCTTCCTCGGCGCAGACGTCTACGTCACCGACGCCACCTTCGGCGAGCTCACGCCCACCCTCGACTTCACCTCGACCGGCCTGTCCTACACCCTGCGTGTGGAAGAGGTCACCATCACCATGCTCCTCGACGCGGGCATTCTCGGCTCCTACGACGTCGACCTGCTCGCCGACGCCATCACTTTGTCGGGCGACCTGGTGTTCGGGGTTGACGGCGCGGGCGGGCTCACAGCAACGCCGGCCAACACCACCGTCGACACCGAGGGCCTTGAGCTGTTCGGCATCACCGACCCCGGACTGGTCGACGCCCTGCTCGGCGACACCATCGCGGGTACCCTCGAGGACACCCTGGTGGACGCCATCGACGGGCTCTTGGAGGCCCAGGAGGACCTCCGCTACCTGGAGTTCTCGGGCGTGGCCATTGTGAGCGACTTCGTGAGCGCCATCCACGACAACGACGGTGTCACCATTCTCGCCGACAGCCATGTGGAGCTCGTCGACGGCTCCCCCATGGGCGACCGACTCACCACCGACATCGCCTGGGGTCTGCCGACGGGTGCCGAGAGCGGCAACGGTGTTCCCTACCACGCGGGCCTGTTTCTCGATGACGACCTGCTCAGCGGCCTCGGCGCAGCCCTCGTGGCCACCGACCTGCTCGAGCAGGAGGTGGGCGGCGACCTGGGCTCCATCACGCTCGACACCAGCCTGCTCGGCACCCTGGTGCCCGGCTTCGACACCCTGCCCGCCGGCCAGTCGGTCACCATCGTCACTCGGCCCACCGCACCCCTCGTGGGACAGGCTGGCCGGGATGGCCTTGCTGGAGAGCTGCACCTCGGTGGCCTGGAGCTCGACCTCAAGTCCGACCAGGACGGCGATGGCACCGATGATGTCGTGATGGAGGTCGTGGTCGACGCGGTGGTCGGCCTCGCGCCCGGTGTGGATGGTGAGCTGCTGGCCATCGAGCTGGTGGACAGCCAGGCCACCCTGGTCGCCACAACCCTCGGCTCGCACCCGGACGAGGTGGAGCCGGGCCTGGCCACGCTCATCGACCTTGCTGTGCCGATGCTCGTGGGTGACCTGCTGGGCGGTGTTCTCGACCTGGAACTCGGGGGGATCGGCCTGGCCATCGTGGATGGAGCGGGTGTCGATGACCGGGCGGCGCTGTACCTGGAGCTCGACCTGTCTGGCTTCGAGCTCTGAAGGTTCAGCAAGCTGTGACGGAGGGGGGGCTGCGGCCTGCCGCCCTCAGCTGAGCAGCTCCTGGGCGATGCGGCGCACCACATTGCCGTCGGCCTCGCCCTTGTGGGACTTCATCACAGTGCCCATCACGCGACCGATCTCACGGGGAGAGCTCGCACCGGTGGCGGCGATGGCCTCCTCCACCCAGCCGCGAATGGTGGCTTCGGACGGACCCGCGGGAAGGAACTCCTCCACCACTGCCAGCTCGGCCCGCTCGGCGTCGGCGAGGTCTTCGCGGCCACCGTCGACATAGGACTGGATGCTGTCCTTGCGCTGCTTGGCGAGCCGCCGGAGCTGCTGGATGGCCCCGGCGTCGTCGAGGCTGTCGGCGCCGGTCTCCTTCTTGGCGAGCAGGAAGGCGGCGCGGATGTTGCGCACGGCCCGCAGGCGGTCGGCCTCGCGGGCCCGCATGGCGGCCTTCATGGCCTGGGTGACGTCGGCTTCGATGGACATCTGGACTCCCGGCCCCGGCACGCGGGGCTCCTCGGGTGTGGAGGGGCCGGCGGCTTAACCCGCGGTGATGGAGACATCCGCGACCCGAAGGGTGGGCAGGAGCTGCTGTCCGTACATCAGACGGCGCTCCGCGCTGATGCCGGTGATGGCCTCGAGGGCGGTGTAGACGTTGCCCGAGATGGTGGTCTCCTTGATGGGACGCCGATGTCCGCCCTCGACCAGGAAGCCGCCCTTCACCACGCCCGAGAAGTCGCCGGTGACCGGGTTGGTGGAGCCGGAGAAGCGGGTGACCACCACGCACTTCTGGGCGGCGATGAGGTCGGCTTCCGGGGTGTCGCCTGCGGCCACAGAAAGCGCCACTGCGCCGGGTCGAGGGGCGCTGCTCGGTCCGCCCAGTGCAGATCCGGTGGAGCGGGTGCCGGCTGCCGTGGCCTCATAGTGGTCAAGCAGAATGCCCTTCATTACACCGTTCTCGATGAGTGGGCGGCGCTGTCGACGGGCCCCCTCCCGGTCGAAGGGTGCGAGCGGATGGCCGGCAAGGCCCTGTGCCTCCTCCACCACGGTGAGGGTGTCCACGCCCACCCGCTCGCCCATCTTGTCTGCAAAGGGACTGCGGCTGCGCCGGATCCCCGAACCGTTGAGGGCGCCGACGGCATGCCCGATGAGGAGGCCCGATGCGGTGGTGGGCGGCAGGATGACCGTGCCGCGGAAGCTCTCGCCTGAGCCGGCGCCCAACGCACCCAACGCATCTGCCGAGAAGCGGGCAAAGGCCGCAGCCAGGGCCTCGTCGAGATCGGTGAGGCTGCCGACCGCATCGCCATCGTAGGCGAAGCTGCCAACCTCGTCGCCGTCGACGGCCATGCCGAAGACCTGCCCATGGGCATGGGTGCCCGCCCAGGTGCCTGCCACGCCCCGGCTGGAGGCGACGGCACGGGCGTGGCGCGAGACCCCCAGCTCGGCGGTGTCGATGGTGAGGCGGGCATCGCTGCCGCGCAGCTCGGCGATGGCGGCCATCAGGCGGCGGGCCAGCTCGGGGGAGGCCCAGTCCACCAGAGCGTCGCACACATGGGCGCCCGCCATCACCTCACCGGTCCCGACGACGAAGCCGGCCCAGGGGTCGGGAGCGGTGGCGCGGGCGATGGCGACGGCATCCTCGACGGCCTGGGCCAGCGAGCGGGTGCCGTTCGCGGTGGCGAAGCCGGGCCGGCCGTCCACGACCACGCGCACGCCGAGGGTGGTCTCCTCGGTGTCGGAGAGGCCGTCGAGGTCGTTCTGCTGCACCTTTGCGTCGACGCCATGGGCCCACTCGGCACAGACCTCTGCGTCGGTGGCACCGGCGCGTTGGGCGAGGTCGACGCCTTGTCGACACAGGGCCAGCAGGCTGTCGGTGTGGGAGCGGGGGTCTCGGTGGTTGGCCATGTCTCAGTCCTGGGTTCCGCCCAACAGGGCGGTGCAGCGGATGTAGGGGCCGCCGGCATCGACCTTGGCGGGCTGTCCTTTGCCGCAGTGCCCGGCGCCGAGGTCCCAACGGAACTCGCTGCTCACGGCGTCGACGCTCCTCAACACCTCGAAGGCGTTTCCGGTGACCGTGACCCCGCGCACAAGCTCGCCGAGTCGGCCTGCGCGGATGCGACGGGCGGTGACGGTGCCGAACATGAACTCGCCGGTGGCATCGGCCTGGCCATTTCGGGCCCCGTCGAGGAACCAGCCGTCGGAGGTGCTCGCAATCATCTCCTCGAGGCTGGTGTCGCCGGGCTCCAGGTAGGTGTTGCGCATGCGGATGAGCGGCTTGTCGGCGTACTCCCACGCCCGGGCGTTGCCGGTGGGGGCCACGCCGAAGCGGGCGGCGGTCTGCCTGTCGTGCAGATAGCTCTTGAGCACGCCATTTTCGATGACGACCGTGCGGCCGGCGAACACCCCTTCGTCGTCGACGGAGATGGTGCCTCCCGCCCCCGGCAGGTAGCTGCTCGCTCCGGCGTCGCACAGCGTGATGAGGTCGCTGGCCACCTTGTGTCCGAGCTTGCCCCGGGCCACCGAACCGGTCGCCACGAAGTCGGCCTCCACCGTGTGGCCGATGGCCTCGTGCACGAGCAGGCCCACCAGGGCAGGCGAGAGGATGACCGTGGCGCGACCGCCCTCGGGATGCGGGGCAGACAGCAGGTCGATGGCCGTGCGCGCGGCCTTCTCGGCGAGCTGGGGCATCGGCGCCCGGAACAGGCAGTCCCACCCACCCGTCACCCCGAGCGACTCATTCACCTGCATGCGGGAACCGTCTCGGCTGGCCACCGCGGACACGTAGAGTTCCGGCCGCGCGAGTCTCATCGAGACGTCGGCCCCATCCGAGGTGACGATGGCCTTGTGGCTCACAATCTCGTTGTAGGTGGAGCTCGCCGTCTCGATGTGGGTGGAGGCGCCGCGGGCCAGGCGCTCGGCCTCGAGCACCAGAGCCACGCGACTGTCGAGGTCGCGGCTGGCCACTTCGTCGACGCCGGGCTCGCTGAAGTCGCCGACGGCCAGCGTTGCGGGCGCGAGCTCCACGGCCTCGGAGCGCATGCCGGCCGTGACCCCTGCGGATGCCCGCGCTGCGTCGATGGCCCGGCGCACTCCCTGCACCGACAGGTCGTCGGTGGCTGAAAAGCCCCAGCTTCCGTTTCGCAGCACCCGCACCCCCACGCCCTGGCGTCGACGGGTGGTGGAGCGCTCCAGCTTGCCCTTCTCGACGGTGAGAGAGCGGAACACCTTGTCGTGGTAGCGCAGCTCGACGTGGTCGGTCGGGCTGTCCCCCCTCAGTGCGGTCTTCAGCAGATCCCGCATATGCACTCCTCGGTGCGAGCCTCGGTGCGGCTCGAGCCGAGTGTGCCATAGTCCAATGGACGCACGGGGTCGCTTGTGGAATCAGGCTGAAGTGGGACTCAGCGGCACCGGCACGCCCGGACGCTTCTGGTCGGACTTGACGCAGGGACGGGCGTCTTCGCGCATCATGAGCACTGCGGCGCCGGCCGCCAGAAACCAGATGGTGGCGACGGCCTTCGACTGGACCTCGCTCGCTTCTCGGATGAGCAGCTCGAGGCGGGTGGCAGCCTGGGCGCCCACCTGGCCCACTTCGACGGCTTGCTCGCCAGTCGCGGTGGCGATGGCTTCGGGAGGGGGGGCGGCGGCACCAAACATCATGGTGTCGAGCCATGCGGCCACGCCCAGCTCGATGCCGACCTGGGCTGCGAAGGCGGCCACGGTGAGAACGCCCACCACCCGGACCAGGTCAGGCCGGCGGCGCACCTCGACGGTGTCGCGTGTGGGGATGGGCAGGGCGGCTGACATCCGACCTCCTTGTCGCTCGCACCTGGGGAACGGATCCACGGGGTGGAGGTGTGAGGCCCGTCGATGAGCGGTCTGGAGAACCACGAAGCGCTCCCCCGGGGAGGGGAGCGCCTGTGAATGTGCGGCGAGAGCCGGCAAGACTGCGAAGTCGCAGGACCCGGGCTGGCCGGGCCGACGACTCAGCGCTTCTTCTTGCCGCCCTTCTTCTTCTTTCCGCCCTTCTTTCCGCCCTTCTTTCCACCCTTCTTGCTCGTGCTCTTCTTGCTGGAGGAGCTGGAGCCGGTGGAGGTGCGCTTGCGCTGGGCGGGAGCCCGGCGGTTGGTCTCGCGCACGAGGTGGGACTTGGCGGCACCCTTGCGAACGACGCGCTGGTCCTGGGGGACGCCGTCGAGGTCTTCGAAGTAGACGACGGTCTGGCCTTCGAAGTGACCGACTGCGAAGCCCAGCTCCTGGCTGCCCTTCGTGTAGAGAATCGCGGTGAAGTCGGCCTCGGAGTAGTCGTCCTTCTGCTTCCAGCCGGCCTTCTCGATCTTCTGGCCGTAGGAGGTGGTGTAGGTGCTGATGGCACCTTCGTTGTAGACGACCAGCAGGTGGGTCTTGTCGGAGACTGCGACCGTGCCGTTGTTGATCGGCAGGTGCATCGACTTCCACGGGTCGGTGATCGGCACAGCGGCGGGGGCGCTGTGGGTGGTGTCGGCCACCGGCTCTGCGGTGGTGCCCGTGGTGGTGCCGGCAGTGGCAGTGGTGGCGTCGCCGCCACCTTCTTCGTCGCCGCCACCGCAAGCGAGGATGGCGAGACCAAGGGTCGCCAGGGTGACGAGGGAGATGCGCTTCATGTGTGAACCTCGATGCTCGAAGGGTTTGGCGCAGGTCGGCGGGAGGCTACTCGATCGTGCCAGCGCCCCACCCATGCGGCCGTCGGTGCACGCGGGACAAACTGCGGTCCCCACCGCGAGAATGCCCGATATGTGCTTGTTCCGAACGACGTGGGTGCGTAATCCGTTTCGCGGCTCGCTGCACAATCCCTGCGCATTTTTCCGCCGACGCGCGGTGCGCAGGCCGTTGGCGTTTGCAGATCGACGGCCGGTGACAGGGATAGGAGGGCGCCATGTCCATCCCCCTGCCTTCCGTCGTCCCCGCCGAAGACCTGCTCGCTCGCATGCCCGCTGTGCCCGAGCTGGGGTCCCGGGCGCTCTTTCCTGCCCTCGAAGCCCGGGTCTACGCCAACCACGCCGCCGTGTCGCCTGCCTCACTCGTGGTTCAGGCCGCCATCGGAGACTTCCTGTCCGACTCCGCCCGGACCGGGCTCGGCGCCGTCCTGCCGTGGATGGCCCAGCGCGAGCGCCTCCGTGCCCGCATCGCAGCCCTGTTGAAGGGGGCGCGGCCCGCCGACATCGCCTTCACGGCCGGCACTTCGGCAGGCATCATCGACATCGCGATGTGTCATCCGTGGCGCCCCGGCGACCGCATCGTTCTGTTCGAGGGCGAGTTTCCCGCCAACACCACGCCCTGGCTGCAGGCAGCGAAGCTGTACGACCTGCACATCGACTGGGTGTCGCTCGACGGCTTCGCCGACGGCAGCGGAGACGGCCTCGCCTCTGTGGAGGCCGCCTTGAAGGCGGGGGCCACGATGGTCGCGGTCAGTGCGGTCCAGTTCCAGACCGGGCTCCGCATGCCCATGGAGGCCCTCGGTCGGCTGTGTCATGCCCACGGTGCCGCCTTGTTCGTCGACGCCATCCAGGCCTGCGGGGTCGTGCCCATCGACGTCGCCCACATCGACTACCTGGCGAGCGGGGCCCACAAGTGGATGATGGGACTGGAGGGGGCGGGCTTCTTGTACGTGGCGCCCGAGCGGGTGGACGGGTTGCGGCCACGGCTGGCGTCCTGGTTGAGCCACGAGGACGGCCTCGGCTTCCTCTTCGAGGGACGGGGCCACCTTCGCTACGACCGTCCCATCCGCAAGCGGGCCGACATGTTCGAGTCCAGCGCCCCCCAGACCGTGCTCTTCGCGGCCCTCGAAGGTGCGCTGCTACCCATCGAGAACATCGGTGTAGGCGTCATCTTCGACCATGTTCAGCAGTGGCATGACCGCGCGGAGGCGGGGCTATTGGCGCGCGGTTTCACCAGCCTGCGGGCGCCCGGTCCGGCGGGTCGCTCCGGTTCCCTCTGCTTCGACCCTCCCCAGGACATCCCCGTCACCGCCCTCTCCGCCCAGCTTGCCGAGAGGGGCGTGTCGGTGGCCATTCCGGACGGACGACTTCGGCTGGCACCCCACTGGCCCAACGCCCTCGAAGAAGTGGATGTCGTCTTGGGCGTGGTAGATGAGGTGCTGGTTTTGATGCGCCATCGGTGAAGCCTCATCGGCTCTGGGCCATCGCCCCCTTGTCGTCGTCCACTCCCAGACCCGAGCGACCATGCCCGCCTACGCTGCCCGCATCCTGCCTGCGCCCTACTCCCGCCTCGGCATGCTGGCCCTGGTGCTGCCCGGATGCGGCCCGGGGGACTGTCCCAAGGGCTCGGTTCGTCATGCGGACGACGGCCTGTGTCACCTCATCGACCACGACGACGACGACGACGGGGGTGAGGGCACTGGCGATGCAGGCGGTGGCGACGGCGAGGGCGATGAGGGCGGCTCGGGCGACGAAAGTGGGTCGGGCGACGATGGCGGTGGAGACGACGGCGAGGACCCTCCCATCGCCGACAACTGCGAACCACCGGCCACACTGCCCACCGATCCCTTGCAGGCGCTCGGCGAGTATTTTCTGCAAGACGAGGTCTTCGCTGAGGCGGTCGACATCGAAGTAGACGGCACCACGGTGCTCGTGGCGGGACATGGCGGGCTCATGGTGCTCGACATCTCCGACCCCGCGGATCCCGTCTGGGTCACCCACGACAGCCCCGAGTCCTACTTCACGCGCTTTCAGAACCTCGAGGTCGGCCGAGACGGCATCGTCTTCGCCACCAACTGGGACTACGGGCTGGCGGTCTACAACATCAACGCGCCGGGCAGCCCGGATCGCATCGCCGACGTCAACCGCGAGGGCGCTGCGGGCATGGCCCTCGTGGGCGACAACCTGTTTGTGGTGGACAAGGCTGCGGGCCAGCTCGCCGTCTACGACACCACCGTCCCGTCGAACCCCCGGCTGTCTCGCGAGGTCGAAGGGCTGAGCGCCCCCTATGCCCCCTTCGTGCAGGGCGACCGGCTGTACGTGGCGGACAACACCCTCGGCATCGTGGTCTTCGACATCAGCTCGCCGGACTCACCGGTGCGGTTGGGCGCGGTGGAGACCGGCGCCAGCGTGCAGGACCTGGACTTCTCCGCAGATGGCGCAACCATGTACGCCGCCGCCGGTGGCGCGGGTGTGCAGGTGTGGGCGCTCGACGACCCCGACCAGCCCGCCTTGGTGGACACTCTGCCGCTCGCCTATTCGGTGCTGTCCGTGGCCACGGGCGACGGCCTGTTGTGGGCGGTCGACCAGCAGGATGTGGTCGCCATCGACATCTCCACACCCCGAGCCCCCCTCGTGCTCAATGCCCACGAGACCGGCCAGTGGTCGATGCACGTCGCGGCGGTGGACAACCAGGCCTGGGTCGCCGACTGGGCGTGGATGCGGGGCTACGCGGCCTCGGGTGCGGCTGTCGGCGACCTCGACCCGGCCACCGACACGCTGTACCTCGACCCCGAGGGCGGCTCGGCCGAGCTCAAGCTGGCCAACCTGGGCGGCGCCGAGGTCACCATCGCGGGCATCGAGGTTGGCGACACCCGCGTGAGCTGGGAGGCCACCGGCTCGGTCGTCGACCCCGGCACAACGTCCACGGTCACCTTGTCCTGGGAGGGTGGAGAACCCTTCGAGACCTCGGTGTGCATCGCCTCGGACGACCCGGACACCCCCGTGCAGGAGGTCGCGCTCGTCTCGTCGCCTGCCGAGGGGCGCACCGGGGTCGGCTCCATCGCGCCAGACTTCGCACTGCAGGACCTTGACGGCAACACCCACAGGCTGTCCGACCAACGCGGCCGGCCGGTCGTGCTGGCCTACTTCGCCACCTGGTGACCGGTCTGTCCGTCCGAGGTCTCGGACATCGAACACAGCATCTGGCGCGAGTATGAGGACGAGGGCGTGGTCGTGTGGGGCATCGTGTCCCGCGAAGAGGCCCACATCGTGCGGGACTTCTCCGAACGCCTCGGCATCACCTACCCCGTGCTGCTCGACACCGACGGCAACGTGAACCGTGAGTACGCCCAGGAGATGGCCTTCCCTTCCGCGGCCTTCCCCCAGGACTGGGTCATCGGCACGGATGGTGTAGTGGTCTACGCCAACAATGGCTTCGAGCTCGATGCCATGGTGTCGGCCATCGAAAACGAGCTGGCGGAGTAGGCGGGACCGTCGCGCAAGTGTCTCCGGACCTCAGGCCGATACCCTCGGACCCCAGAACGGGTGACAATGGGGCCATCCAGGAGGGTCCATGCCCGCGCAGCTCCTCGCACTGTCCGCCGCCCTGCTCGCGACTCCCGCCCTCGCCGAAGACGAGCTGCCCGAAGGCGAGCTCAAGTCCTACAGCGCGGTGTTCTCCGCGGACATCGACGTAGGCGGCTACGGCGCGCCGGTCTGGGGCTTCAGTCCCACCGAGAACGGCATCGTGCCCACCTCCGGGGGCCGGGGTGGTGCAGTCTTCGACCAGAAGTTCGCCTTTGGAGGACACGGGAACACTTCGGTGGCCGTCGACGGTGGTCGGCTGTCCTACGGCGGGCTGTTCGTGGAGTGGATGCCGTGGGGACACGCCAAGATCCACCCCGACCTCGACATCGCCTGGGGAAGCGGTCGCTGGAAGGCGGGCGACATCAAGCAGCCGGTGCAGGTGATTCAGGGTGCAGTCCGCGCCGAGCTCAACATCAACAGCTGGTTCCGGGTGGCCGGTGGGCCCACGGTGCGCACTGTGATGGCTTCGGGTGGACAGCTCGACGGCGCCCTGCAGCAGACCGTGGGCGCCGACATCCAGGCGCGCTTCGGGTCCTGGTGACTCGCACCCCCGGGCGCTGAGAGCCTGAGATAGCCCCTGCCTCCCCCCCGGAGGTGTCATGTCCCCCCATCCTGTCGTCGTCGATGTCACCGCTGCCACCTTCCAGGCAGAGGTGCTCGACCGTTCCCATGCCGTTCCCGTCGTCGTCGACTTCTGGGCCGAGTGGTGTGGTCCCTGCCGCGCGCTGGGCCCCGTGCTGGAGAAGCTGGCGCAGGAGTCCGGTGGGGGCTGGACCCTCGCCAAGATCGACACCGACCGGGAGCAGGCCCTCGCCCAGCGCTTCTCCATTCGGAGCATTCCGGCGGTAAAGGCGGTGGTGAACGGTGAGGTGGTGGCTGAATTCACCGGAGCGCAAGGAGAGGCCTGGCTGCGGGAGTGGCTGGCTGGCCTGGCCCCATCGGAGGCCGACGCCTACGCAGCCGCAGCCGCAGAGGCTCTCGAAGAAGGGGACCTCGACGGTGCCCAGGCCCAGGTGCAGGCTGCGCTCGGGGCACAGGCCACCCACGGCAAGGCGCTGGTGGTCGCGGCGGCTCTGTCCGTTCGACGGGGCGAGATCGACATCGCCCGCGACGCTCTGTCGCGGCTGTCTCCCTCCGACCGCGGCAGGCATGCCGCCGACATCACGCGCATCGAGGCCAGCATCCAGTCGGGTGGCCGGTCGGCCGCCGAGTGGCAGGCTGCCCTTTCAGCAGACCCCGACAACCGAGACCTGCAGTGGGGCGCAGCCCATGCCTTTGCCGCCGAAGGCCAGCCGGAGGAGGCCCTCAAGCTGCTCCTGGCCATCGTGCGCGCCGACCGAGGCTACCGGGACGACGGTGCAAGAGTGGCGATGCTGGCGCTGTTCCAGGAGATTGGCGACCGCGGTCCCCTCGCGCGTCGGTACCGCCGCAAGCTGGAGATGACCCTCTTCTGAGCGGGCGCTCAGGCCTTTGCGGTGTCGGTCTTTCGGGCGGTGGCCCGGCTGTAGGGGTTGGCGGGCACGGCCTCCCCGGTTGCGCGGGCACGGGCGCGGGCCTCCCGACGCTCGCGGAGCTTCATGGCGACTGCGGCGAGGGGGTCGGTGACCGGACCGGCCGGCATGGCGAAGCCGGGCAGGCTGGGCGGGGCAGGATGGGTGGGGGCGCCGTGCTCCACGCCCCGGATGGGTGCCGGATGCAAGGCCTTCAGGTTGGCGAGAACGGCGTCTGTGTCGGAATCATCGGTCAGGGGTCGGCACAGGGACAGACCCTGGTCTCGCACCATGTTGATGTGGAAGCCGGGACAGCGCTCGGTCGCGGGACACCGCTTGCAGCGCACCGACTTCGACCGGTACCAGGTGGACACATGGGCCTTCGCCAAGGCCTTGATGGCGATGCGGCCGGTGTCGGCGTCGAACATGCCTGCGCCCAGCCGGCGCAGGTCGGACACGAGCACGGCCTTGGGGGCGCCGCAGGCCGGCAGCCCACTGACCTTCACGGGGAGGTCGAGCGTGGTGAAGAAGGCAGCCGGGTCGCGAATGTCGCTCGCGAGGGCGTCCTTCATGTGCTCGAATCCGGGCTGGTGGACCCGCACACGGTCGGTGGCCACCGCACCCGCCATCACCGTGCGGTGGGCGAGCATCCACGGAGCGGTGGCCTGGTTGAGCTCCACGGTGACGTCGACGCCCTCGGGAAGCGGACTGCCCAGCCAGGCACCGCATTGCTCCGCGGTGGTGGCCACGAGGGTGGTGTTGGCCGGCAGGCTGTCCGGCACGCCGACTGCGGCGAGCCCGCGCAGCTCCAGGCCAGCCCCCGGGGGCAGGGGGGCCGCCTGGAGGTCGTCGAAGGCATCGACTGTGAGGCCAATCCGGTTGATTCCATAAGGCAGCGGGCTCGGCACGGCGGCAGCAGCGTCGGCATTCCATGCGGCGACCGTCCACACGTCGAAGTCACCGCTGTTCTGGGCGGCCATCGTGCGGTCCATCGTGTCGCAGAACGGCGCGATGAAGCAGTGGGGACAGCGTTCGGGTTCCCGGCAGTCCAGTCGCTTGCCCGTGTCGAGGTAGTTGCGCACCATGAATCGGCGCCCGTTGACCTCATCGAGCATCTTGTGGGGGTCTTGGATGAGGTCTTCCATGCCCTCGAGCCAAGGCACCGGAAAGCGGTTGGTCCAGATGACAAAGCGCGGGTGCCGGTTGAGCCGGAAGACCTTGTGGAGGATGGGAAGGTACTCCTCCGGGTCGTAGAACATGTCGTCGCGGTTGTCGTAGGCGTTGGACTGCGGGATGACGTGGAGAAGGTCGAACTCGGTGACCCCCACCGAGATGCACAGCTCGACGATCTTGTCGAGCACGCCCACGTTCTGCTTGTTGATGACCACGTCGACGTTGACGATGGGACCCCGCGGGTCGCGCAGTGCCCGCACGAGGGCTTTCATCAGCCGCTTGAACGCCCCTTGCGTCTGCGTGAGGTAGTCGTGCAGCTCGGCAGTGTGGCCGTGCAGCGAAAAGGTGATCTCGCCGAGGCCGGCGTCCATGCAGGCCCGGTAGTACTTGGGGTCTGCGTAGCGGTAGCCGTTGGTGACCGTCTGGACCCGGTCGTAGCCAATCGACTTTGCGTAGCGGATGAACTCGATGAACTTCGGGTGGAGGCTCGCCTCGCCGCCCGAGATGATGACCTTGTCGGCACCCAGCTCCTCGATTCCGCGCAGCAGGTCGGCCTTCACCTCGTCTTCGGGGAGGTAGACGTTGCGGGGGGTGTCCGCGTCGAGGCAGAACAGACACTTGCTGTTGCAGGCGGTGACGCAGCGGACCCAGTGCTTCTTGCGGTTGGCGATGCTCTCGCGCTCGAGCATGGCCTCGGTGTCGGGATTGCGCGGCGTGGCCGTCATGAAATCTGTCTCCGGACGAGTTGCGCTCACCCTACCCGGGCAAGGGCCCTGCGTCGCGAAGGCAGATGGCTTCGCGTTCAGCGCAGGCGAACCGCAGCATCGAGGGCGGCGAGTCGGTCACGCATCCAGCCGTCGCGGTCCTGGGCGACCCGCTGCACATGGTGCTGCAGTGCGATGACCTGCCACGCGATGTTCCGGTCGCCGTGCTCGTGGACGCTCACCGCCAGCTGAGCCACCAGCTCACCCATGTCGGTGCCGGCCGCCTGGGCTTCGGTCTGGGCCCATCGCATCAGTGCGGCCTGGTCGCCTCCCGCGGCCATGGTGGCGCCTTGGGTGAAGCTGGCGCGCGCGGCCTGTGCGGTGTCGGAGTTGGCATCGCCGAGGGCATCGGCGGTGCGGCGGTCGGTGGCGGCGGACACCTGCTCGGCCTGCCAGGCGGGGTGCAGCTCACCGTAGAGGTCGGCGTGCGCCTTGGCCCAGGTGTGGGCGGCGGTGTGGAGGGGGGCGAAGTCCTCGTCGACCGGATGGGCCAGGGATCGGTAGCGGCGCATGGCGGCCCGCAGACCGCGCCAGGCGTCGAGGGCATGCTCGGAGCAGATGCTCTCGAGGCTGTGGTCGCCGTAGAAGCGGGCGGTGAGAGGAGCGGCGTCGACCGTGGTCTTCTCGCCGCACTCGCAGGTGAAGGTGGTGGGTCGCCAGACCGCGCCCACGACGATGGGCGTGCCGCACGCCCGGCAGGGGCGGGGCTGGTTCCACTCCTTGCTGGCCGCCTCGAACAGCGCGCGCGCCACGCTGGCCTGCCCGGAGATGAGCGTGGCCTGGGCGTCGTCGTCGATCTGGTTGCGCAGGCTGTGGCGGCTGCGGGTCTGCTCGGCGCGCTGCCACTCCAGGCGCTGCACGGTATCGGGCGCCTGGTCGACCACTGCGGAGTCGTAGGCGGCCATCAGGGCACGGTGGGCCTGCTCCAGCCGCCCGGTGATGGCCGACAGCTTGGACTCGGCCTCCAGCACCGCCTCATCGAGACCGGCGCCGCCCGGGTCGTCGCCCGAGCGAAAGGCGTCGAGGGCGGCCTCGGTGTCCTGCTTCCAGCTCGCGAAGTCGTCGCGGGCGCGGGCGAGTGCGTCTTGCCAGCTCGCGAGGGCACGGGTGACGTCGGCGGCCATGTGATGCTCCGGATCCGGGGACGGGCCCCTCTATGCCGATGCGGTCCCCGATTCCAGCTTCAGACCAGCCGACTGGAGCGCCTTGTTCACGGCATCCACCAATGGCTCCGGCACCTGGGCTGTGGTCCAGCTGGGGTCGGGGGACTCGACGAAGCGGAAGGCGGGCTCGCCGGAAAGCTCGTTCCAGGCGGTGGTCCAGGCATCGAGGGAGGTGGGACGGGCGGGCAGCAGTCCGCGCACCCCCCAGCTCGCTCCGGTGGCGGAGGACAAGGCGGTGCCAGCCTTGAGAACGGCGTCGTGGTCGCCATCCCCGGCCAGCGCATCGTGGGCTTCTGCCTCGGGGGACCACAGCTCGACCACCCAGTGGTGGATGCCGGCGAGGCGCTTGAGGGACCTCTTGCTGCGCTTGCCGAGCGCGCGCAGGTCGCCTGCCACCGTGAGCTGTGGGATGCCGAGCCGCACGAGCTCTCGGAGCATGGCATGGGCCTCGGGACGGTCGAAGGCCTTGGGCTCGTCTACGATGACGTGCTGTATTCCGGTCTGGGCGAGCCGAACCATCTCGATCTTGATGTCGCGCGGGTCGCCTTCAAATGAGAGGCGGGCCTCTGCCTGGAGCGCACGGTCGGTGGACACGCCGGCCAGTGGGTCTCCGCCAAGGTCGGGGGTGCTGGCCTGACGCACGGCGTAACGGAGGCGGGTGGCGGGACTGCGACCGGCCCGGGCAGGGGGCTCGGCGGGCGTCTGGCCGTAGACCGGCGGGCTCGGCTGGGGCCGCGCAGTGGGGGACAGCCCCGGGTCGTCGAGCTCCAAGCGACCGAAGCGGCCGACATAGTCGGCAGGCGCGCCCGGGCAGGCTGAGGTGCAGCGTGCGCAGCCAGGTGCCAGCGTGTCGGTCAGATCGAAGGCCGGAAGTATGGCCAACGACCCGGGGACGACCCACAGCTCACGGTCGTGGGTGAAGGCGGCCTCTCTGGCGCGCGGGGCTGCGCAACGCGGAAAGCCATCGAGTCGGACCGGCACGCTGCTGTCTTTGCCGCGTGCGATGGCTGCCTCGAGGTAGGGCTCCGCGAGGCCGAGCCGCGGGCTCACCGTGATGAAGGCCCCGGCTGCGGCACCCCGTCGACGGGGACGGCGCAGGTGGATGCGGGTGGCTCCGAGCGCGGCGAGAATGCGCACAGTGTCCACCAGATGGTCGGTCGTGGACCGTGCGACGAGCACCTGTCCCGCCAACGACAGGCCGAGCGCCTGGGCCACCTTCGCAGCCCGACGCACGCGGCGCGCGGCTCCCTTGGTGCCCTCGATCCAGTCGTGGGCGTCGGGGATGGTGCTGTGCAACGACAGCCGCAGGTGCGTGAGACCAGCCTGCTGGAGCACCTTCACGACATCGATGCGGGTGAGCGCCAGGCCGTCGGTGTCGAGCCCCACGGTGTGGCCCGCCTCCGACAGTGCCCGCACGAGCTGGGGGAGATCGGAGCGCAGGGTGGGCTCGCCGCCCGACAGCCAGGTGATGCCGGCGGGCCGGTTGGCGTTTGCAGCCTCGACCAGCTCCGCCAGAGCAGGGACGGGAGAGGTGGTGTCGCCCGGCCAGTCGGTGTGGCCGGGTGCGCGGCGGGCGGGGTGGGCCACCAGCCGGATGTGATGCGGTGCGGACATGCCGGCGGCATAGCCAGTCGGGCAGGGGGCGTCGCGCGGACATCGTGCACATCGGCGTCGCGAATGGGCGGCGGGTGGACTACCCTGGCGCGTCGATGACCCCTTTGGTTCAGATTCCGGAGACTGAGATGAACAAGCGTGTCCTTTCCCTGCTCGCCCTTGGCCTGATGGTCGGCTGTGTCGAAGACAAGGAGTCCGATGCCGAGTCGGGCGATGTCGACCCCACCGAGGTCGGTGACGATGATGGGGGTGGCTCTGGCGATGAAGGCGGCGGCTCCGGCGACGAAGGCGGTGACGAAGGCGGCGGTGACGAAGGCGGCGGCGACGAAGGCGGTGGCGACGAAGGCGGTGACGAAGGCGGCGGTGACGAAGGCGGCGGCGACGAAGGCGGCGGCGATGACGGCGGCGACCTTGCCTGGCCCTCGGGCGACCCCACCGGCTGCACGGTCGAAGGTCAGACCTTTCTGCTCGATCTCGCGGGCGCCAACTTCGTGGAACCTGCTGGCGTGGGCTCGCTCATCGGCGGCATGCTGACCGCCGAGATCGCTGTGCTGGTCGACTCGCAGGACAGCTCCTCGATGGACATCGAGATCGGCCTCATGGAAGGCGGCAGCCAAGACATGTGCGTGGAGACCCAGCCGCTTGCTGGCGTGTCGTGGGCCGACCCGGTGCTGTCCTTCGGTCCGACCGACCTGGCCATGGATGTCAGCGGAGTGTCGGTGGTACTCGGTGGCTTCAACTTCGCCGCGGCCGTCACCGAGGACTGCGGTGCGCTCGACCAGGGCGTTCTCGTCTCGGAGCTCGACATGCGCGAGATGGGAGACGTCTTCGAAGACCTCGTGGGCACCTCCGACCCTTCCGCCATCTGCTCGCTGGTCGCCAGCTTCGGCGTGTCCTGCGAACCCTGCTCCACCGACGGAGAGCCGGTCTGCCTGCCCCTCGCCGCCGACCAGATCGAGGGTCCCGAGGGCCCGGCGCTGGTGCCGGTGACCGCGGCAGACATTGCAGACAACCCCGACTGCCGCTGAGTCGGTCAGCCCTCGAACCAGCTCGAGACCTCGGCCAGCGGCTTGCGGTCGAGGTCGGGCACGGTGCAGCCGGCAGCGGGGTAGCCCACCGGCATCAGTAGAGTGGCCCGCTCGTTCTTCGGGCGGCCCAGGATCTCGGCCAGAAAGCCCATCGGGCTCGGGGTGTGCGGCAGGGTCGCGAGTCCGGCCCGGTGCACCGCCGCGATGAACATCCCCGCCGCGATGCCCACGCTCTCGGCCACGTAGTAGTGCTTGCGCTTGCCGCCGTCCTCCCGCACGCCCCACACCTGTGAGAACAGCACCACCAGCCAGGGTGCTTCGGTGAGGTGCGGCTTGCTCCAGGTGGTGCCGAGCGGACGGAGTGCGTCCCGCCACTCCTCCGACATGCGGCCCCCGTACGACCGCTTCTCCTCCTCCTCGGCGGCGGCACGGATGCGGGCCTTGAGGGCGGGGTCGGACACCGCCGCGAAGTGCCACGGCTGCATGTGGGCCCCGGAGGGTGCGGTGGAGCCGGCCCGGATGAGGTCTTCGATCACGGTGCGGGGGATGGGTTGAGGGTCGAAGTCGCGCACGCTCCTGCGCTGGTCGAGCTCCGCATGGAAGCCGTCCGCGCGCGCCGCCACCTCGGCAAGAGACAGCCGTGGGGGCGCGTGGGGCACTCGCGGTCCGCTGAAGGGGTCGTGGGGCAGCTCGTCGTCGAAGTCGGGAAGCTCAGGTTCGGCCATGGTGGGGCCCTCCGCGCCCGCCGCCTATCGTCGTGGGCACCGGCTGGGTGTGCAGGTGTGGACTCGGCTCCAATGGGCCAATAGCGGGACGCGTCTACGGGAGTGCCGATGCCAAAGCCCCCCAAGTCCCGGATCAACCGACTCGCACGTCTGGGCGGCCTCACGTCCCGTGTGTCGGGCTCCTACCTGGGACAGCGCATCAAGGGCGTCTTCCAGGACGCCGACACGCGCAAGGACGCCCTGCACAAGCTGCATCTGCAGAATGCCGAGCGGGTGGTCGACACCATGGGCGCCCTCAAGGGTGCGGCCATGAAGGTGGGCCAGTCCCTCGCGCTCGCCACCGACGGGCTCGACCTCCCTCCCGAGGTCTCGCGCATTCTGGGCCGGCTCAACGACCAGGCGGTGGCGGTCCCCTTCGACCTCATCAAGGCGTCCATCGAGGCCGAGCTCGACGGTGAGCTGTCCAACCTCTTCGTCGACTTCGACGAGGAGCCGCTGGGCACCGCGTCGCTCGCCCAGGCCCACGCCGCCCGCCTGCCGGATGGCCGCCGGGTGGTGGTGAAGGTGCTGCACCACGGCATCGAGGACAGCGTCGACTCCGACCTTCGTGCGCTTCGCGGCATCCTGGTCGCCGGTCAGGTGCTGCGCCGTCCCAAAGAGGAGCTCGACGCCGCCTTCGCCGAGATCAGAGAGCGCCTGCTCGAAGAACTCGACTACTACCAGGAGGCCGCCAACCTCGAGTTCTTCCGCAACCAGCTGCGAATGGATGGTCTGAAGGTGCCCGCCAGCGTGCCGGGCCACTCCACCGGCCGGGTGCTCACGATGGAGCGTTTGCACGGCAGCAACCTCGACACCTTCCTCGAAGACGCCACCCCCGCCGCAAGACAGAAGGCCGCGAAGCTCATCGCGCACTCCTTTCACGACATGTTCTACCGGCTGAGGGCGCTGCACGCCGACCCCCACGGCGGCAACTACCTGTTCGAACACGACGGCAGCGTGGGCCTCATCGACTTCGGCTGCGTGAAGCGCTTCGACATGTACTGGGTGGCCAACTATGCGCGCATGGCCCGCGGCCTGGTGCTCGAAGACCGGGAGCTTTGCCGCGAGAATGCCGAGAAGCTGGGCATTCTGCTGTCCGACGAGCCCGAGGCCTTCGAGGTCACGTGGGGACTGGGCGAGGCCATTGCTGGCCCCCTGCGCGCCGAGCGCTGGCTGGTCGATGACAACGACGACACCCTCGAGCATGTGAAGAAGGCCGTGCCCGCCTTGCTCCGGCGCAAGGACGTCCAGGGTCCTCGACATGTGCTCTACCTGCACCGCACCCTCGGCGGCGTCTACGGCATGCTCCGCAAGCTCCACCTCGAGTATCCCTACCGTCAGCTCTTCTTGAGCCACGCCGACCATGCCATCGGGGTGGCCGAGGGCCGGGTGGAAGACGGCGCCAAGGTGGTCGGAGCCCCGAGCTGACCGGTCCGGCTGCCGACCTCGAGCGCCTCCGCAGTCGCATCGCGCCCGTGGAGGACATCGCCCGCTCCCAGCGCTGGGATGCGGAGCGCCCCTGGCGGACCGACACCCACCTCTGGATCGAGGATGGCCTGCTGGTGGTCGATCTGCACGATCTGGGGGCCAAGGGGACCAAGGCGCTTCTGCGCATTGCGGTCGCGCTTGCCCACAAGCCAGGCCTCGACGGGGGCGCCATCTGCTTTGTGACCGGGCGAGGACGCCGTTCCCGTGGAAAGCCCGTGCTGGGCGAGCTCGTGGGCAGGCGGCTGTTGAGCGCGGCCAACGACGTCGCGGCGTGGTCGGTGCATCCGCTGGGAGCCGGGCGCGTCGCGCTGGTGACCGATCCCGACAAGGCGCCCGCCCGAGCCCGCAACCAGCTGGGGATCGGCTTCTGGTTGATGGTGGTGGGCTTCCTCGCTGCCGCCGTGTGGGCCTGCCTGGGGACCCCCGGTGTCGGCTGAGCGCCGGGGGCTCTGGGTGGGCGCGGTGGCGGTGTTCGCCCTGCGCCTGATGTTGAGCCTCTCGGATCCCGACCTCGTCCACCCTGTGGACCCCGCGGAGCTTGGGCACCTCGACCTGCTGCCCGCCTGGCTCGATGGCGGTCTGCCGGCTGTGGTCCGGCTGCTGGGAGCGGCGGACAACGTCCACCACGGCGGCTTTCTGTGGCTGTCCATCCCGGTGGGGGTGCTGCGGTGGCTGACCGGCTCCGACCTGTTGGCCGTACGCGGGGTGGCGGCCATGGTGGCAGGGGTGGGCTGGGCCCTCTGGGTGGAGGTCGCGCGGAGGGCGGGCGGGCGCGTGGCCATGGTGGGGGCGGGGCTCTGCCTCGCGGTGCCGGTGCCCTGGTTTGCGCAGTGGACCGCGACCCTCTGGGGCTCCCACTCCGAAGCGGTGGTCTTCACGGGCCTTTGGGCACTCTGCCTCGCGCGCGGTCTGGGGCCCCGGTGGCTGGGACTGTGCGTGGGCCTCGGGGTCGCCTGGGACCCCTTGCTGTGGCCCACCGGGCTGCTGGTGCTCAGCCGGCGAAGGCACCGCCAGGCGCTCGTCGGACTGCTGGCGGGTTGGTTGTTGGTCCGCTGGCCGGTGCTGCTGTCCGCACCCCTGTCCGTTCTGGGCGCCTCGCTCACCGAGAACCCCGCGCACACCCCCCTCCAGGTGATGGGTGGACTGCTGGACCCCACTGGAATCGGTGCAGTGGTGGGCGCGTGGCTGCCCTTGCCGTGGGTGGCGGATGGGGCGCCCTTGAGTGGACTTCTCACTGCGCTCGCTGTCCTGGGTGCGGGGGTGTCGCTTCGCCGTCGTGGGAGTGGCTCCTTGCAGAATGTGGACCTGGTGACCATTCTCGCAGTCGCACCCTGGGTACACCTCGCCGTGGTGGTGCTCCTGAGTCCGTTCCGGGCGCAGCTTGCCCACCGCTACCTGGTGGCGTGGTGGCCTGCGCTCGTGGTGCTGCCGTGGCTTGTGCCCGGGGGACTGCGGGCTCTGGCATTGGTGCCCGTCGCGTCCTCGGGGCTGGCGGTGCCGCTGTTGGTGGCCGTAGCAGGAGACTTCGACCCGTCGTTGGCCCTTCGCTATCGGTCGGCCGACTTCCAGCGGCTCGGCCTCGACCGGGTGCCGGTGCATCGGGTGGACGGGGTGACGGCCTTTCTCGACGCCCATCCCACCGGAGCCACCCCCGGCTTTGCGGCTGCCTTCTCCGGACGCTGGGGCTACCCCGTGTGGGGCGAGGACTTTCCCGAGCAGGTGCGGGCGGCGGGCCTGGTCGACCGTTGGCGTACGCTGTCGGCGGCACACGATGACGCCGAGTTGGCCCATGACTTTGGCTGGGGCCTCGCCGTCGCCTGTGACGGGGAGCCGAGCTGCATGCGCTTTGGCACCGACCAGCTCGTAGACGCCGGGGCCGATGCTCAGGCTCTGGCCGATGGTGTGGGGGCCGGGCTCAGGCGCTGAAGCCGTCGCGGTCTTGCGCCTTCTGCAGCTGGGGCGTACCGTCCCGGCACTGCGACCGATGGCGCGCAGTCCGGAGTCCGCATGCGCACCTCTCGCCTCCTGTTGTCGGGGTCCCTGTTGGCCCTCGGCTGCAACAAGCCCCCGACGGACAAGGGCGCCGAGCTCCACGAAGACAGCGGTGAGGAGGCCGTTGTCGACTGTCCTGCGCCAGGAAATGCGCTCGCCCGTGCCATGTCCGCGGCCGATGTGGTGCCCGGCGAGACGGCCGTAGGGACCGTCGGCGACCTCGTGTTGATGAACGAACAGGCCGCCTATGTCATCACCGGGCCCGACGCCGACACCACCTACTGGTACTACGGCGGGGTTGTGGCCGACGCCGTGGCGATGGATGGCTGCGACTGGGCCGGGGAGGACAAGCTCGACGAGGTGGGGCTCGTGCTCGGGGCCATCGAGCTCACCGACTACGCCAGCTCGGTGCTGCGGGCTTTTCGCGCGGAGTCGGTGGAGGTGTTGGCCGACGGGAGTGATGGGGGTCCGGCCATCGTGCGGGCCACCGGCACCGACGACACCCACTGGCTGGTGGAGTACGAGCTCATCAAGTCGGCGCTGTCCGACGGGGGGCGTCCCTTCAGCGAACCCTACGGCCTCGACATCACCGTGGACTACGTCCTCGCCCCCGACTCCCCCGTGCTGCGGACGGAGCTCACCGTCCACAACCCGACCGACACCGCACACAGCCTCGTTACCGCCAGCCTGCTCAGCTTCGGCGGCACGATGGACCTCCACAAGTACCCCACCTCGGCCTTGGACCTCGGCCCACTCGACCTCGGCCTCGGCATGCCCTGGCTGGTGGCCACCGACGGGGAGGACAGCCTCGCCTTCTCCGTGGAGCAGGGCAACCTCGCCTATGCCGGAGTGAGCGGGGTCGACATCGCTCTCGACGCCAACCAGGCGCTCACCGACCCCATCGATGTGGGGCCGGGGGAGTCCGACACCCGGGCCACCTTCCTGGTCGTGGGACCGGGTGATGGTCCGACGGCCACTGTGCCCCTCTTCGACGTCAATCCGGAGCCGGTCCCAGGGCAGCCGTACAGCCTCGCGGCTGTCACTGGCACGACCGTCGACGACACCGGCGCTCCGGTCGCGGGTGCGCGGGTATATGTGCAGGCCCAGGCGCCGGGTGCCGACTGGGGGGTGCTCGACGAGGCCCGGTCCGATGCGTCTGGGGTCTTCTCGATTCCGGTGCCCGACTTCGGCGACGGGTGGTCGTGGCGGCTGGTGGCCTCGGCAGAGGGGCGGCGCAGCTCGGTGGCCACCGAAGTGGCGTTGGGAGACACCGGGGTGGCCTTGGAGCTGGGACCGCCCGGTGAGCTCCGGTTCACCGTGGTCGACCAGGCCGGAGTCGCGGCGCCGGCACGACTGGCGCTGACCGCTACGGACGGCAGCGAGTCCCACACTGTCTGGCTCGCGGACAGCGGCACGGCGCCCGTTCCCCCCGGAGAGTGGTCCTACACGGCCTCCCGGGGCTATGAGTACACCGTGCAGGAGGGTGTCTTCACCATCCCCGAGCATGGGTCCGCATCCCTCGAGGTGGTGCTGGAGCATGTCGTCGACACCACCGGCTGGGTGTCCGTCGACACCCACGTCCACTCCTGGGACAGCCCCGACAGCCGCGTCGACCCGGCCGATGTGCTGCTCCACGCCGCTGCCCATGGGCTCGACCTCGTGCTGCACACCGAGCACGAGCACATCGTCGACCGCAGCACCTTGCCCCGGGAGACCGGCCTCGATGCCTGGGTGGACAGCATTGGCGGTGAAGAGGTGACGGCGACGGTCCCCGAGCACCTCACGATGTTTCCGGTGTCTCCCGACGGCTCTGGTCGCGGCGGACCGGTGGAATGGTATGGCCTGGACCTCGACGAGCTGTTCGCCCTCATGCGGGACCGCTCGGGCGGTGGGGTGAACCTGCTCAACCACCCCAGCTACCTTGCGGACATCGGCTGGGACCGCCTGCTGGCCGAGCCTGCCCTCGACGACCCCACGCTGCTCGGGCTCGCCCCCGACGCCGCCCTCTGGTCGTGGGACCTCGATGGCATCGAGGTGATGAATGGACACCGCTCGCCGTTCAGCGACGGCAACGGCCGCTGGCTCGATTGGCAGAGCATGCTCAACGCGGGACATCCGCTGGTGGCGGTGGGCTGCAGCGACGACCACCACGGCAACAGCGTGGGCTTCCCCCGCACGTATGTGCCCGCCGCGACCGACGTGCCCCGGGATGTCGACACGGATGACGTGGTCACGGGCTTTCTGGAAGGACGCGCCGTGGTCAGCGCCGGCGCCTTCGCCAGGGTCACGGTCGACGACACGGCGGGCATCGGCGACCTGCACACCGCCACAGACGGCAGCGTGGATGTGGCGCTCCACATCGAGGGTCCGCCCGACATCGACGTCACCCACGTCGTGGTCTTCCTCAACTGCGACACCGTGCTGAGCGTGCCCGCGAGCGCCCCTGGCGGTGTCGTCAAGCTCAGCGAGGTGGTCACATTGCCGTTGGATGCCGACGCCCACCTCACTGTGGCGGCCTTCGGTGCAGAGCGACTGCCCGCCGGCCTGCCCCAATTCGACCCCGCCGGGGTGCCGCGGGCGCTCACCAGCCCGGTGTACATCGACGCCGATGGCGACGGTGCTTTCACCGCTCCAGGTGGGCGCGACTGTGCCGTCTTCCTCGACGCGCCCGACTGAGCGGGCTTCGGGCTGATCCAGATCTGGCGCGGGCCGGGCAGCGAGGACGTGGTGCCGGGTGTCCCCTCCGCGGGATGCCTGCGACACCGCCTGGAGGCCCCCATGTCTCGTGCTGCGCTCCTCACCACTGGCACCATGGTCTTGCTCGGCGTCAGCGTCGCCGCCCACCCCCCCGCCCGCTACCACCAGGCAGACGCCGTGCGACAGCGCGCTCTGGTCCCCGCCAACCAGAGCCCGCCGGTCGAGGGTGAGGTCGACATCCGCATCGTAGGGGAGTGGCGGGTCATCGACGCCAACGCGGTGCCCACCCACCCGGTCGGTCGCTTTCCCAACCGAGGCAACCCCCACAGCATCGCCGAGCAGGACCTCACCTTGCGTGTGCCCGCCCGACCGAAGCTGGCGGACGCCCCCACCGCCCTGGAGCTGGGTATCTTCGGTGTGGCGGTGAACGGCGTGCCCTTCGACCCGGGTGCAGCGGAGTGGTACCACGGCGACCGTGGAAGTCCCTGGCGGTATGAGGCACTCGGTGGCGCGGTGGCCCTGGGTGTGGACACCAACCACGCCCATGTACAGCCGACCGGCAAATACCACTACCATGGCCTGCCGACGGGCCTTCTCGACGAGACCGACGATGGCACCGGCCACGGTCCGCTCGTGGGCTGGGCGCTCGACGGCTTTCCCATCTACGCCTTGCGTGGCTACGCCGACCCCGCGGACCCGAACAGCGGCATCGCGTCGGTGCGGCCGGGCTGGCGGCTGAAGACCGGGCAGCGGCCTGGCGGCGCTGACGCACCGGGTGGTGAGCACGATGGCGCCTTCGTGGCTGACTTCGAGTACGTCGACACAGGGACCGTTCTCGACGAGTGCAACGGACGGCTGGGCGCCACCCCGGAGTTTCCCGAGGGCACCTATGCCTACTTCCTCACCGCGGACTACCCGGTCATTCCGCGCTGCTTCATGGGCGAGCCCGGCCCCGAGGCCACCCGGCGTTCTGGTCCTCCCCCGCGCGGAAAGCGTCCGCCACCCCGTGGGCACCGTCCGTTCTGAGCGGGTGTCCTGCCGGGGCGCTCCACCCGTGCGACCGTGGCGGGCAGGGGTGCCCGTACACCTGGGCGCAGCGGCGCTCTCCGTGAGCTGAGGGGATGCACGGCCGCCTGGGCGCGCTCCCCGGCAGGACGAAGGCTTCATGCGGCGGCGGCCCGGTCGTCGAGCGCGGCGGCGATGCGGTCGAGCTGCTCTGGGTTGTCCTCCAGCCAGCTGCGCGCGGCTTCACGCCCCTGGCCGATGGTGTCGCCGTCAGCGGAGAACCAGGAGCCCGCCCGCGTGATGATGCCGAGCTCGAGCGCGCCATCGAGCAGCTCTCCTGCCCGGGAAACCCCCCTGCCGTAGATGATCTCGAACTCGACCTGGCGGAAGGGCGGCGCGAGCTTGTTCTTCACCACGCGCACGCGGGTGCGGTTGCCGACGGCCTCGGCGCCCTGCTTGAGCGTGGCGATGCGGCGGATGTCGAGCCGCACCGAGGCGTAGTACTTGAGCGCGTTTCCACCGGCGGTGGTCTCGCCCGAACCGAAGGTGACACCGATCTTCTGGCGGAGCTGGTTGATGAACACGATGGCGGTGTCGGTCTTGTTGGCGATGCCGGTGAGCTTGCGCAGTGCCTTCGACATCAAGCGCGCCTGCAGCCCGACCTGATGGTCGCCCATCTCGCCGGCCAGCTCCGCGCGGGGCACGAGGGCGGCCACGCTGTCGAGCACGATGAGGTCGACTCCGCCGCTGCCCACCATGGCCTCCAGCACGTCGAGGGCCTGCTCTCCGTCGTCGGGCTGGGAGATGATGAGGCGGTCGATGTCGACGCCGAGCCGACGGGCGTAGACGGGGTCGAGGGCGTGCTCGGCGTCGACGAAGGCAGCGATGCCGCCGGCACGCTGGCAGCTCGCGATGGCGTGCAGCGTGAGGGTCGTCTTCCCGCTGGCTTCCGGCCCGTAGATCTCGGTGACCCGGCCCCGCGGGTAGCCACCGATGCCCAGTGCGCGGTCGAGGCCGTGAGAGCCGGTGGAGTAGGTGACGATGTCGGTGTGGGCCTTGTCGCCGCCGAACATCACGGTGCCGTTGCCGTAGAGCTTGTCGACCCGGCTCATGGCGGCTCGGACGGCGGCGGTGGCCTTGGGGTTGGGGTCGGGATGGTTGAAAGCGGTTTCGATTGGGGCGTTCTCGTTCATGTCTGGTCGTCCTTTCGCCGAGTGGCGAGCAGTCGTGGTTGGGGCGCGCGCAGCTGCACGCGGGTGGGTACCAGCCGGTCGGCGGTCGGCAGATTCCGGTCGCCTGGGAGCTGGACATCGGGTCGGTCGGGGGACACCGGGCGCCACTGCAGGCGGAGCTGGTCGCCTTCTCGGGTGCCGGGTGGAAGCAGGACGAGGGGCACATCTCCGAGGGCGCCGGCCGTCCACTCGATGACCGCGATGTCCCCTTCGATGCGGTCGACGGTGACGGGTGGACCGGGCTCGGAGCCATGCAACCCCAGCCAGAGGGCGCCAACGGTAAGGATGCGACGGGGCATCACGACGACCGCTGGGCGAGCTGGGGACGCCAGGCCGCCGCTTCGAGCACATGGGATGCCTCCACCCGGGGGCGTGCGTCGAGGTCTGCGAGGGTGCGGGCCACCTTGAGCATCCGCGACCAGGCCCGTGCCGACAGCCCGAGCTGGTCGAGGGTCTGCGACAGCACCTGGAGGGCTTGAGGGGTGGGGTCGGCTGCCTGTCGCACGAGGTCGCCGGTGAGCTGGGCGTTGCACTGGAGCTGCTCGGCTCCCTCCAGCTGAGCAAAACGACGACGTTGACGCTGTCTTGCTGCCTCCACTCTCGCCCGCACGGTCGCGGAGTCCTCGCCGTGGGTCTCGCTGGCCAGGGTCTCGGCGTCGACGGGCTGCACCCACACATGCAGGTCGATTCGGTCGAGTAGGGGTCCGCTGAGCCGCTGGCGGTAGGCGTCCACCTTGCCGGGTGTGCAGATGCACGGGCGGGTGGGGTGTCCGAGAAAGCCGCATGGACACGGATTGGCCGCGGCCACCAGGCACACGCTCGACGGCAGCTCTACGGTGCCGTTCGCCCGGGTGAGCCGCACCTTTCGGTCTTCGAGGGGACCGCGGAGCAGCTCGAGCACGGAGCGGGAGAACTCCGCGACCTCGTCGAGAAAGAGCACGCCATGGTGAGCGAGGGACAGCTCCCCCGGCCGCAGGCTGGCGTTGCCCACCATGCCGGCCGCCGTGATGCTGTGGTGGGGTGCCCGAAAGGGACGCTCTGCGACGAGGTCCTGGCCCTCTGGCAGCGTGCCGGCCACCGAGTGGACCCGCGTGATGTCGACCGCCTCGTCGAAGGTGAGCGACGGCAGAATGCCGGGCATGCGAGAGGCCAGCATCGACTTTCCGCAGCCGGGACTCCCCACCATCAGCATGTTGTGGCCCCCTGCCGCAGCCACCTCCAGGGCTCGGCGGGGCTCCTCCTGTCCGCGCACCTCCCGCAGGTCGAAGGCGGTACAGACGGACGGTCGGGCCGGCGCCCAGGCGACCGCAAGCGGTGACTCGCCGCGCAGCCACGCCCCCACCTCCGCGAGGTCGTGGGCGGCCAGCACCTCGATGTCGGACACCACCGCGGCTTCCGCAGCCCCGTCGGCGGGCAACACCACCCGCTTCGCCCCGCGCTCCCGGGCCATCAGGGCCACCGACAGCGCCCCGCGCACCCGCCGGAGCTGGCCATCGAGCGACAGCTCGCCGACAAAGGCGGTGCCGTCGAGCTTGTCGCTGGGCACCTGCTCCGAGGCGGCCAGCACGCCCACTGCGATGGGCAGGTCGAAGCCCGTGCCCGCCTTGCGGAGGTCTGCGGGGGCGAGGTTGATGACCACCCGCTTGCGGGGGAACTCGAAGCCCGCCTGTTGGAGGGCGGACCGAACGCGGTCGGCGCTCTCTCGCACCGCCCCGCCGGGCAGGCCGACGATGACCACCGAGGGCAGGCGGCGCAGCAGGTCGACCTCGACTTGGACGGGGTGCGCCTCGACGCCCAGCAGAGTGCCGGACAGGACGGTGCAGGTCATCACGGGCTCCCAGCCCGACCTCCAGGACGCGGGGGTGGCGGGCTCGCGGCGGCCCGATGCACACCCGGGGCCAACTCAAGTGCCGGTGAATTCGAATGGGGGGGGAGTCGGCGTCGGTCGCCGATCTCGCCAGTTCGGCGATGGTTGGAGTAGACTCGACCGGTCACTCCCAGGAGGACCCATGCACTTCCCGTCTGCTCGACTCCTTGGTGTGGCCGTGATGACGGTCATTCTGGGCTGTAGCCCCAAGTCGGAGGACTCGGGTGGAGGCAGCGGTGACGGCCCGACCGGCGACGATGGCGGTGGTGACGACGGTGGCGACGACGGCACTGGCGACGACGGCACTGGCGACGACGGTACTGGCGACGATGGCGGTGGCGACGACGACTCGCCGGTGGTCACGGCCGATGACGCCTTCTGCAGCGTGCACGTCTCCGGCGACACACGGGCGGTGTGGACGGTGCTGGCCACCGCCTCCGACCCCCAGGGCGCCGATACCCTGGAGGTGTTGGTGAGCGACGGCGTGGTGGTCTCACATGACGGCAGCGAGGCCGCGCGTCACCCGCTGAGCTGTGTGGTGGTCGACCTGTCCCGCGCAGACTGCACCGGCACCTTCGCAGCTCTCGGCGATGGCACCTCCTGTGACGATGCCAGCGCCCACAGCATCGTGGTGGAGGTGGTCGATGAGGACGGCAACCGGGGGGTGTCGGCCGCCATCACCGGTCGCCAGGAGTAGCGGTGCGGCTGCTCGTCACCGGGGCTTCCGGCTTCGTCGGGCGGCACCTCTTCGCGGCCCTTCCCCGCGGGGTCGAGTGGACGGGCCTGTCTCGTCGTGGATGCGAAAATAGTCTCGCAGTCGATGTTCTCGATGCGTGCGGCCTGCGGTCTGTGGTTCGTCGGACCCGACCCCACGCGGTGCTCCACCTCGCGGCCATCGCCCAGAGTCGCGACGACGGCGAGCTGCTCCACAAGGTGAATGTCGACGGCGCAGTTCAGGTGGCCGAGGCGACCTGGTCCGAAGCGCCTGCAGCCCGCCTGGTCGTGGTGAGCACCGGCTACGTGCATGGAGAGACGGTCAACGCGGCCGATGAGACCGCTCCGCTGGCGCCCATCGGGCCCTATGCCACCAGCAAGGCGGACATGGAGCGCGCCCTGGGTCGGCTCGGAGGCGGACGCTCGCTGCACATCGTGCGCCCCTTCAACCACACCGGGCCCGGACAGTCGCCCGACTACGCGGTGGCCGCCTTTGCGCGGAAGGTGGCTGAGCTCGACCGCCTCGCCCCCGAGCTCGAAGTGGGTGACCTCACCGCCGTGCGCGACCTGTCCGATGTGCGTGACCTCGCCCGGATCCTGGCCTGGCTGTGCACCACGCCCGAGCCACCGAAGCGGCTCAATGTGTGCAGCGGTGTGGGCCGTCCGATGGGCGCGGTGCTGGAGGCGCTGCTGGCACTGTCCCCCGTGCCCCGAGCTGCGGTCGGGGTGGTGACCCGCGGTCGCAGTGCGCTGCGTCGCAGCGTCGGAGACCCCGCGCTGTGCCGTCGAGTGGTGCCCGTGGTGCCGCGTCCGTGGGCCGAGACCCTGGCCGACATCTGGGCCGAGGCTCAGGCGAAGTCGCTGTCCACCGGGTCCCGCACCAGCCGGAAGCCGCAGTTGAAGTAGTGCCGCGTGGCCGTGAGCGTGCGCCGAAGGGTGGCCCGACACGAACGCTTGGGAAAGCCGAATGCGCCGCCACGCACGTTCTTCGTCTGGCCTTCTCCTTCCGAGCCGGCGGGCAGGTGTCGCACCACGCCCGCGTCGTCCACCGGCGTGCTGGAGGGGTAGTCCTCTGCGCACCACTCCATCACGTTGCCGGCGAGTCCTCGAATGCCGAAGACGCTGATGTCGAGGGGGTGTTCGTCCACCTTGGCTGGCAGGGTGCCGCCCTTCGAGCTGCGCATTCGACACCAGGAGGGTGCGAGCTGGTCGGTGCCCCATGGATACACCGAGCCGGCGGGTCCGCGGGCCATACGCGCCCACTCCAGCTCTCCCACCAGGCGCCAGGGCAGCCCGGACTCCGCGCGGATGTCGGCGGCGATGGCCCGGGCATCGTGCCAGCTCACCAGAAAGGCGGGCCAGTCGGGGTCCCACAAGTCGCCATCCGCGTCGGGAAGCAGGATGGGACGGCCGTCTTGCAGGCCATAGGCGGGCTGGGCGACCTGGCCGGCACGGGCGGGACCCGACCGCGGCACATGGGACCAGGCGCGGTCGCCGTTGCCGGCCTCGATTCGTCGGGCAAGCCAGTCCAGCAGGTCGCGGTGGCGCATGGGGTGGCGGCGAACGATGAGCGCCGGGAAGAAGAGTCGGCGGCGGGGCAGAGGTCGATCGATGACGGGGTCGGCACCGCCGCAGATGGCCCACCCGGGCGGCAGGTACACCTCATCGGGTTCCAGTGCGCCCAGTCGCGGCAGCCGAAGGGGCTCTGATGCGGGATCCCCCGGGGCGCCGATGTGTTCGCCTCGCCGCAGGTGGAGCGGCAGCCGCACCTCCGCGCATCCCGCTGCCCGCAGGGTGACCACCCAGTTCCCCCGGCCGAGAGACATCCCTTGCAATGGTGTCGTGCCGATCCGCACGGGCGCCTGCTCCACCAGCCGCCGGCCCTGCTCGACCAGCCTTGCCGCGTAGACCTCCGCCCCAGCGGGCTCGGTCCGCAGTGTGATGCGGGCGTTGCCGGCGAGCCAGCCGGCGTGGCGTCCCCGGTCCCAGGTGCGCAGCTCGCGCTCCCAGCGGTCGGCCTCGCGGTGCGCGCCCTCGGCCTCGGCCTCGGCGTGCCGGGCCTGGTAGTGGTCGGCGAGCAGGTGGCGGGCCTCGTCGAGGTCGGGGCTGGCCTGCAGGGCGCGTCGCAGGGATGCCACGAGGCGGTCGTCGGCATCGGTGGCTTGCTGAACGAGCCGGGCGTGGCGGTCCTCGAGGTCCCAGGTGTGGGCGAGCGCGTCCTCGTCCTCGTCGCCGGAACCGGTCCGTGCCCGAAGCTCCGATGAGATCTGAATGGCCTGATTGCGGGCATTCTGGCCATCGTCCCCATGCCGACGGGCCGCCGCGACCTCGGCCATCGCCTGGCGTCGGCGTGCCACGCCATCTCGCCAGTCCGCCAGGGCCTGTGCGAAGGCACCGGCGTCGGGATGCCGGTCGGTGGGGTTGGGCGAGAGCGCCCGACAAACCTGGGTCCACAGCGAGGTGGTCTCGGGGTCGTCGTAGGGCGGGGGCGGGGGCTGCAGGTCGCCGAGGAGCTGAGCGCGGGCGCTGTGGACGTCGTGGGCAGGGTAGGGCGGTCCCCCGGTGATGGCCGCGGCGAGGATGGCTCCGAGTGCCCAGACGTCGGTGGCGGCACCGATGGAGGCGTCCCCCCGCGCTTGCTCGGGCGCCATCCAAGAGGGAGAGCCGGAGACCCGTCCCGCGACGCCGGGGGTTCCGACGTGGCGGGCCAGTCCCCAGTCGAGCACCCGCACCTGGCCGAGGCCGCCCACCATGACGTTGGATGGCTTGAGGTCGCGGTGGACCACCCCTCGGGCATGGGCGTGGCCGACAGCTTCCGCCACCCGCAGCACGAGGTCGACGAGCTGACGCCGCACGGGCGCCACGATGCCGACACCGTCCTTGTGGGCGTTGTGAATGCGCTCGGACAGGGGCTGCCCGGGGATCACCGGCATCGTGTAGAACAAGCGCCCGTCAGGCAGCTCGCCGAGGTCGTGGATGGGCACGATGCCGGGGTGCTGCAGCCCCGCCGTGAGCTGGGCCTCGTCCCGAAAGGCGCGGAGTCCCCGCAGGCCCGCCAGCCGCGCGTGCACGGCCTTCAAGGCGACATCGCGCTCCAACACATGGTCGCGCACGCGGTGCACTTCGCCCATCCCGCCCGCACCGAGCAGCCCCCGCCAGGTGTATCGCTCGGGCAGCATCACAACCGGCTCGACCTCGGTGGCGAAGGCCGGCGTGGCGCTGGGGTCCCACTCGAAGGCGCCCGTGGTCCCGCCCGCTTCGGGTGCGGTCGGAGCCTCGTCTGCCCGGGTGTGGCCGGCCCAGGCGGACGCGTGTTCCGGCAGCTCGGTTCCGGTCGCCTGCAGCACCCAGGTCGCCGGGCGCTTGTCGACAGGGGGGTCCGGGGCGGGCTCGTCCATGGGGGCTTGTCCTTCGCTCCAGTCTACCCGGGGCCGTCAGTCCAGGGCCCCGCCGTAGATGACTTCGAGGGCCGACTCGCCGCGAGCGATGGCGCCCACCTCGAAGAGACCGTCGCCGTCGATGTCCACGCCGCCCCGCACCCGGGTGCCGAGCTGGCTGCCGTCGGCGCGTCCGCTCACGCCGTGTCCACGGATGCCGACCCAGCTCTCGTGCTCCACATCGCCTGCCACATCGAAGGTCTCCACGGTGTAGACGGCCCCGGTCTCCACGTCGTCGAGGTCGGCGGCCCCCGGTGCGCCTACGATGAGCTCCGCGGTGCCGTCGCCATCCGAGTCGCCGCCCGCTGCGAGGGCCGTGCCGAGGGCGGCGTCGGTCGCTTCTCCAAAGACCCGTGCCAGCACGGTGTCCTGGGCCGATAGACTTCCCCCCTCCAGCACGCTGCCACCGTCGAGCAGCCAGACGGTACCTCCCCCCGACTCGCGGCTGGAATCGCCGGGCGCACCGACCACCAGATCGGCCACACCGTCGTCGTTCTGGTCGCTCCACACCGCGACCGCCCGTCCGAAATCGCCGTCGCCCGCCACCTGCGCGTCGGCGCTGTCGAAGTCTGCGGCGCCGGTGGTCCATGCCCCAGCTCCGTGGAGGACGGCCAGCGCGCCAGCATCGGGGAAGCCCACCAGCAGCTCATCGGCACCGTCCCCGTCGAGGTCGCCTGCCGACTCCAGCGCGCCGTCGGGACGCAGATCTGCCGTCCCCCCGATGCGCACCCCGTCTGCAGTGGCGTTGACGAGACCGTTGAAGGGCCCTGCCATCACCCACACTGCGCCGTCCGTGCCATCCTCGGGGGCGGTGGTCGCGAGGTCGTCGTGACCGTCGCCGTCGAAGTCCCCCCAGGCGACCGCTGTACCGAAGGCCCCCATGCCGGTGGCGATCTCGGCAGATGCCGCCTCGAAGGCGCCGTAGCTCCCCGCCTCGTCGGCCGGCACCACCAGCACCACGCCCCCAACTGGAGCACCCAGCACCACGACGTTCTGGCCGGTCGAGTCGGTGGTCGAGCGCACGGCGCTCCCCAAGGCCACCCCGCCCTCGGTGAGCAGCAGCCCCGGAGAGACATGTTCATCGCCCCCGGGCGCCAGCGCGTCGCGGTCCCACACCCCCACGGTGTCGCCCACGGGATTGGCCACCGCGACCCCGGCACCGTCAGGCAGGAAATCGAAGGGAATCGGTCCTTCCCCGCGCGACTCACCGGGGTCGTCGATGCCGATGCTGTCGGTGAACACGATGCGGCGCACCAACCGGCTTCCCGAGGTGGCCGAGGCCAGGGTCTGGCACTTCGGCTCGGCCTCCCGCTGCTTCTGGTCGAGCTTCGAGCAGTCGACCTCCGCTTCTTGTTGCTGTTGGAGACCACTCTTGTCGGCCTCGATGCAGCCGACGCTCAGGGCGCTCCACAACAACGGTGCGTGTCGATACGACATGGTGCCTCCGCGGTGTATGAACCGGTACACCGACCTATCCAACAGGACCACGCCTTGGGCACCTTGTCGCACCCCGATGGCAGCCACCGCCGACCCCTCCGCGCACGCACCCGCGTGGGGCGCGCCAGCCAGGCCGACCTCGTCATCGCCCACCCGAATGTGTCCGGACTGCACGCACAGGTGGTGTGGCAGGGCACCCGCTGGTGGGTGCGCGACCTCGGCTCCACCAATGGCACCTACCTGGCTGGAAACCGCCTCGAGCCCGGCGTCGACCATCCCCTGAAGGCGGGCGCCTCCCTCCGCTTCGGGGCCCGTGGACCCACCTGGGTGCTCTTTGACGAGCGGCCGCCGACCGCCCATGCCCGGTGCGCGGACGGCCGAATCGCCCACGCCGAGGCCTCGCTGTTGGTCCTGCCCGACGCCGAGAATGCCGAGGTGTCGGTCTACCGTGACCGCCTCGGTGCGTGGGTGGCCGAGCGAATGGGCGAGCAGGTGCCGGTGGACGACGGGGCCCGCCTGGTGGCCGGGGGCATGCGTTGGACCCTGTGCCTTCCAGAGGCCGAAGGACGCACTGTCGAAGAGGAGGCCGACCGGGCATCGCTGCACTCGGGCGTGCTGGAGTTCCGGGTGAGCCGCGACGAGGAGCACGTCGCCTTGCGGCTTGTCGGAGTGGGTTTCGAGGTCGACCTCGGGGCCCGGGTGCACAACTACCTGCTGCTCACTCTGGCGCGTGCCCGGATGGAGGATGGTCTGACGGAGGCCGAGTCGGGGTGGCGCCACCGAGACGAGCTGTTGCGCATGCTGCGGATGAGCGAGTCCACCCTGTACGCGCACGTCCACCGGGCCCGCAAGCAGCTCGCCGCGGCCGGCGTGGAGCAGGCTGCCCAGCTTGTGGAGCAGCGGCCCGACACCCGCGAGTGGCGCCTGGGCACGGCCGATCTGAAGGTGCTGCCGGCCGACTGAGTCCCTTGAGTGGGATCGAATTCCCGTTGATTTGCAGAAAAGTGTAGACACGGACTGGTGTGTCGAGTATTCATCGAGTGCCGATGGGATGGCTGCGCGCAGTGCGAGCGTCCCGTCGCGCCTCGCATCATCTTGTGCAGGAGGTCGCCGTGCGGTCTTCGAATCGTTCCATCGCTGCGTCCGGCCGCCTCGCTCATGCGGGCTTCCGGGGTGATGTGCGCGTGTGCACCGTGGATGCGTGGCGTCTCGGAAGGGCCGAGGCAATTGGTCAAGATGGTCTATACGGCGCCATCTTCACAGATGCATCCGGGCTGCTTGCCACGGGCTTCTCGCCCCTGTTGCCGAGCCAGCCCACGCAGGAAAGCACTGTCGAGCGCGCGTCGGACGCAGTGCAACCGGGGTCCAGCGGCTAGTCCTCCCGACTGGCTGAGCTGACGAGACCCCGGGCCCCCACCCCGGGGTTTCGTCGTTTGGGCGCGCCTCTATTCCGACGGCGTCCCCGGGGTGGTCCACCATTCCCCTTACCCGACCGTTCTTGGGTTGGGTTGTTTCCTGTTCTGGTCTCGGTTCATGTTGGACCGTGGGCCGACTTGTGTTGCCGTGTGCCGGGGGCTTCTTCTGCCCTCAGGTGCCCGGCGTCTGCCGCGGTGGACCCACCGCACCGACCCTGGAGGTCCCCATGACCCTCGATCTGCACATCGCCCGTCCCATCGCCGCGGTTGCCGCCGCGGGTGCCGAGGCCACGGTCCGCGCGCCTGCCCCGCCTTCCGACTTCGCCGTGCTGGTGGAGCGTGTGGCCATCGAAGAGCACCCTGGCGCCGACGCCCTGGAGCTCGCCCGCATTGGCGACTACCTGTCCGTCGTGCGCAAGGACAGCCTGCGCACCGGTGACCTGGTGGCCTACATCCCCGAGCAGGCGCTGCTGCCCGTCCCCCTCCAGGAGGAGCTGGGGCTGGTGGGTCGGCTGAGCGGCAAGGAGAAGAACCGCGTCAAGGCCATCCGGCTGCGGGGCGTCCTGTCCCAGGGCATCTGCCTGAAGGCCCGGCCGCACTGGTCTGTCGGCGATGACGTGACCGCCGAGCTCGGCATCGAGAAGTACGAGCCCGTCGTGCCGACGCACATGTCGGGCGCGGTCTGGTATGCCGGCCCCGAGCGCACCGTCACCTACGGCATCCCCAACATCAAGCGCCACCCCGACGCCTTCGTCGAGGGGGAGCTGGTCTCCATGACCGAGAAGCTCCACGGCACCTGGTGCATGTTCGGCTGGATGCCCGACAGCCTGGTCCACCCGGACTTCGGCCGTCTGGTGGTCGCGTCCAAGGGCTTTGCCGCCAAGGGCTTCGCCTTCGTTCCCGACGACGCCGATGCCGAGACCAACCTCTACCTTCGGGTGGCCCGCGCCCTCGATATCGAAGGCCGCTTCCAGCGCGTGTTCGGTGCCCCCGAGGTGCCGGTCTTCGTGCTCGGTGAGGTGTTCGGAGAGGGCGTGCAGGACCTCGGCTACGGCATCAAGCGCAAGGGCGCCTCGGTGCCCGGCTTTCGTGCCTTCGACGTGCGCGTCGGCTGCCGAAACCAGGGTGCATGGCTCGATGATGCCGAGCTGGAGCGGGTGGTCGCCGAGCTTGGCCTGAGCCGGGTGCCCGTGCTCTACCGGGGTCCCTTCGACCCCGAGGTGCTGGCGCACTTCACCGCGGGTCGGGAGACCGTGTCGGGCCACGGGGTCCACGTCCGAGAGGGTGTGGTCGTGCGCACGCTGCGGGAGCGGACCTTCGGCGCGCACCGTCGGACCCAGCTCAAGAGCATCAACGCCGCCTACCTGCTTCGGAAGGGCGGCACCGAGTTCCACTGACGCTTCTGCGGATGCTGGCGGGGGCTCCGACTTCGACGCGATGACGGGCGTCGGAGTCGGGGCCCGTTTTTGGATAAGGAGCGTTGGCGACCAGCCTGCAGAACTCAGGACAGGGCCGTCCCGTCGCCTACGGTCACCTCGGAGCCCACCGCGAGGAAGGCGGTCTGGGGAGGACCGGCGATGGCCGCGCCCAGGCCCGTCCCGTAGAGCTCCACCAGATCACCGTCGATGCGGGCATTGTCGACCGGGTGGACGCGCCAGGGTGGATGGGTGACCTCGTACTCCACCGTGCCGCCGTTCTTCTGGCGGGCATAGCCCCAGTAGTGTTCCGCGATGAAGTGGGCATGAGAGCCGGCGACCAGTGCCTCGGCGGGCCCCGACACCTCGCCCGACACGGCCCCCCACTCACCGGTTGCACCCCGGAAGCCATAGGACACGCGGTCGCCCTTCTGCAGGCCGGCGCGGGCGTCGAGCGGGCTGCCATCCGGGCGACACAAGCGGTGGCGCATGGGCATGGCGACGTAGTTCTCGTTGTAGAGCAGCCGCGCGACCCCGGCGATGGCGACCTTGGGGACCACCTCTTTCACAAAGGCCACCCCGCGGCGGTGGTCGAGCCCTCGTCTGGCGTCGGGCACGTCTCTACGCACATAGAAGCGGAGGTTGAGCTCCTCGAAGTCGCGGTGGCCGGGCACCGGGATGCCCTTCACGCGGGTGTCGAGGAACATGAAGGCCACAATGCTCACCCACACGGTGTCTTCGTGGGTGTCGAGCACCACGCCGCGCGGGACCAGAGGGACGAGCAGGGCCGGGTCGACCGCGTAGTTGAGCATCAACAGGGAACGCCACTCGGCGGACAGGAAGGTCGACATGCTTCGCTCCTGGGCGCTGGTGTATCCGCTCCGCTCTGGATGGGGGCTAGGGGTCGAGGTCGAGGTCGAGGTCGAGGTCGGTGGGGTCCCAGTCGGCCTCGAGAAGGTCGTCTCCTTCGGCGCTCCAGTGGTTGAGCCTGCGGTTTGCCGCGGACAGGCTCAGCGCGTCGTCGTCGGCGGGCTGCATGAGCGCAGTCAGGTCGGCGAGGGGCTGTTCGGGGGACAGCCAGGCGTCGATGTCGGAGTCCGCGGTGAAGAGGACTGGCATGCGATGGTGGACCTGGGACACCCGCTTGCTGGCCGCGGTGGTGAGAATGCTCACGCAGTCGACGTCTTCACCGTCCTTTTGGAACCGCTGCCAGACGGCACCGAGGTGGAGCAGCTCGCCGTTTCGAGGCCGGAAGACCACTGGGTAGCGTTCCTTGCCCTTGCGCACCCACTCGTAGAAGGCGGTCGCCGGAACGATGCAGCGGCGCTCTTTGAGGGGACGGGACCAGGTGCGCTTCTTTGCAGCCTCCTCCGACTTGGCGTTGATGAGAGGACGCGACCAGGGGTCCTTTCCTTGACGGGCGAGCCAGGTCATCGGGAAGCCCCACCGCATGGGGGTGAGCGTGCGGCTGCCGTCTGCAAAGCGCACGCCGGGGATGGTCTGGGTGGGGGCCACCGACCAGCGCGGGAGCCGGGCGAGCGGCAGGCGCAGGCCCTCAGGCTCGGGGTGGTCGACGATGCGGTACAGAGCCGCGAGGCGATTCCATGTGACCCGGAGCTGGTAGCGACCGCACATGCCGACCTCCATGCGGAGGGTTCTACCGCACTTCGGGCCTCCTGCTCACGCCAGCAAGGTGCGCTGAAAGACCGCCAGGTTGGCCTTGCTGATGCGGCCCTTGTCGGGGATGGCGAACACGATGCGGTCGAAGTGGCCATGGAAGCGGGGGTCGGCGACGGCCTCGGCCGCGGTGACGGCGACCTGCGCGGCCGCGTTGCCGAAGGCGCCACATCCCCAGGCCCCCAGCAGCACGGTGCGGTGACCATGGGCCGCAGCCAGGGACAACACGATGCGCCAGCGGCGTCGAAAGGCGGCCTCGACCATTGCCCGAGACAGCTTCGGGTTCTTGCGGCTCACCACGTTCGGCGCCGGCATGGTCACCACCGACGCGAGGAAGGGCTGTTCCAGCAGTGGGCTGCGTCCGCTCGTACGAAAGAAGGGCACCCTCGGGCTGTAGATGGCGTGGTCGGTGTACTCGGTGCTGCGCTGCGCACGGTTGGCTGTGTAGTAGGCCCGCTGGGCGGCGAGGGTGACGTAGAGCCCCGAGCAGCGGCAGAGGTCCTCCTCCTGGGCGCGCGCGCCGTTGAGGAAGCCCCCGCCCGGGTTTCGGCCCGACGCGAAATTCAGCAGGAGCAGGTCGTCGGCGCCGTCGGCCACCAGGGCGTGGGCGGCGAGCTGGGTGGTGGCCGCGCGCACCTCCACCACAGGTGGCTGGTCGGAGCGGGGCTGAATGCCCTCCACGAGGGCTTGGGCGGCGTCGGGCGTGACGAGGCGGGTGCCGGCCTCTGCGGCCTGCTGGTGGGCGCGGAAGTCGACGGCATGGCCCGAAGGCGCGGTGTACACACCGGCCTGGACGAGCTCGAGGGTGTCGCGTGCGTTCTGTTTCATAGGCGGACGGTAGCGGCTGCTCCACCGACTGTCCTGCTAGTTCGTGTGGATTTGACACATTAGTCAGCACAGCCCCCGCAGGCTGTCTTCGAGCTGACGGCCCCAGTGCGCGCCCTGGAGAAGCACATGGACCAGCAGGTAGAAGGCCTGGTAGGCACGGCGACGGTCCTCTGCGCCAGGTGGGAGGGGGTCGTCGGCCACGACCGCGTCGAGCTCTGCGCGCGAGAAGCCGCCGAACAGGCTCATCATCGCGAGGTCCACCTCCCGGTCGCCCACCTGTGCGGCGGGGTCGTAGATCCAGCTCTCCGCGCGCGCGTCTACCCGTCGATTGCCGCCCCAGAGATCGCCGTGGATGCGTGCGGGCTGCGGACAGTGGCCGAGGAGTGACTCGACGAGCTCCAGGTGGCGGTCGAGCTTGCGGGACAGCCGGGGACTGAGAAGCTTGCGTCGGTGCGCGATAGCGAGGAGGGGCGCCATGCGGTGTGTGCGCCAGAATGACGGCCACGACGTTGTCCGGGTGGTGTTGTCTTCGAGCTGCAAGGTGCCGAGGAAGGTGGTGGGGGCGGCGTTTCCCCAGGGGAGGCCGCGTCCGGCTCGGTGCAATGCGGCGAGGCGCTGGCCGAAGTCCCCCCGGTCCACCGCACCGCCTCGGGGAATCCACTCCAGCACGAGGGCTCCCTCGGTGACTTGTTGGACCTCTGGCACGCGGGGGCCGCCGGCCACCCGAAGAAAGGACAGACCACGGGCTTCCGCGGCGAAGAAGCCCGGCGGGGGACTCCTGTGTCGCTTCACGAACCACTTTCGTCCGTCGGAAAGCTCCACCATGGCGGCATCACAGACTTCTCCTCCCGAGACGGCGGTTTGGTGCAGAATGGATGCCCCGTCCGGGGTCTCGATGTCACAGGTCATCAACTTGTCCGGGTCTCGGGTCGCGGGTGACCCGGGCGAGCGGGTAGGCAGGTCGCCCGGGGGTCCATCGGCGGGCCTTGCCTTTGTGTACGCCACCAGCTCCACTTCGGGAAGTTCCTCATTGGCTGAAGCGCTGCCTTTCCACGCGGGTCGACCCGGTGTCGACTGGACCCACCCCACTCTGCCATCCACGCAGACGGGGTCGGGCCTTGCCGCGGGGGCGCTGCTTCCTGTGGAGCCGCCGCTGTTGCCCGCGCACATCGAGCTGCGGGAGTGTGTCGGCGAAGGGGCGATGGGCACGGTGTGGCGCGCCTGGGACGCAAAGGCGGGCTGCTTTGTCGCGGTGAAGGTTCCCCGGCGAGACTCGCCGCGCCTGCTGTTGCGCTTCAAGACGGAGTTCCGCACCGCGCAGAGGGTGGTGCACCCCAACCTCGTGGCGGTGCGCGCGCTCTACGCCGAGTCGGGCACGCCGGCCTTCACCATGGAGTGGGTCGACGGCTCCCCGCTGCACTCCGTGGTGCGCGCCGACGACCACGCGTGGGCCCGGCACCTGTTCCGGCAGCTCCTCGACGCCCTGGCCACCGTCCACGCCGCCGGCATGGTGCATGGAGACGTGAAGGGCTCGAACTGCCTCGCCACCGACGACTGTCGGCTCATGCTCCTCGACTTCGGCCTCGCCCGCATGCTCGGAGAGGAGCACGCTCAGCTCGCCGGCACGCTCACCCACATGGACCCCGACCTGCTCGATGGGGGGGAGTCCGCCCCGTCGAGCGACCTGTACGCGGTGGGGGTGATGCTCTACAAGTGGTTGACCGGGCGCTTTCCCGTGCGGGGCAGCCTCGCGGACCAGCTGCAGGGCAAGCGCGCGCTGTGGTTCAGTGCCCCCGACCGGCTCGTGCCTGGGGTCGACCCCGTGCTGTCCGCCCTCGCGATGGACCTGCTGCATCCCGAACGGGGGGGGCGTCCGTGCGCGCGGCAGGCGCTCGACCGGCTCGCGGGGGATGGTGAGTCTGCGTCCACTCTGCCGTGGGTCCCCCGGGTGGAGCTTGGCAGGAGGCTGAACCGTGCGCTGCGGTGCGACGGCCTGCGGCCCCGGATGGTGGCGGTGGTCGGAGACAGCGGCTCGGGCAAGACCAGCGCGGTCCGGCGGGCGCTGTCGGGGGTGCGGCAAGGGGTGCTGTGGGGGACCTGCAGTCCCAGCGAACATGTGGCCTTCGGCGGGCTGGGTGCGCTGGTGGATGGACTCTGGCTGGCGCTGGCCCGTCGGCAGCGGTGGCGGGCGGTGTGGGAGCCGGCTGCGCTGGAGGCGGCGGTCCTCTTTCCTCAGCTGGGCGGGCTGGTGGAGCGGCTGGAGCCCGTTCGACGACACCACCAGCGCAAGGCGGCGGCGGAGGGGCTGGCACGCCTGCTGGAGGTTGTGGCTCAAGACGGCGGCCTGGTGATTGTTCTCGACGACGTCCAGTGGCTCGACCCCGCCGCCCGGGCTGTGCTGCGGGACACCTGGAGCCAGCTGAGCGGACCGGTCACCCTCGTGCTGGTGCAGCGGGGCCCGGAACCCTGGGGGCCCGGAGGTCTCGACGATGTGGTGCAGGTGGGCGGGGTGTCGGTGGAGGCGCTCGGCCAGGTGGCTGCCGACGGGGTGGGCGCCCACCTGCCAAAGGAGCAGGACCGCCTGCCGGCCTACCTTCTGCCCCTCGTGCTCCAGGTGGGTGGACGGCCCTCGAGCTGGTCGGACGCGGTCCGGCACAGCATTGCTCGCCTCCACAGCACGGCCCGCCGTGCGCTTGTGTGGTGCTCGCTGGCCGATGCGCCGTTGCGTCCCGAACACCTGCGGGCGCTGGGCACCCAGGAACATGCCGTGCGAGAAGCGGCTTCTGCCGGGCTCCTGCGCCTGTGGACCGAGCGGGACGGACGCCTCGTGGCGCTGGTACACGAACGGGTGGGCGAGGTGGTGCGTCCGCGGGATGGCGATGCGGCGGCCGACCGACGGGCGCTCGCGGTGGTGCTGGCCGACGACCACCCCCGCTGGGCCCGGGCTGCGGCCGGACAATTCGAGGCGGTGGACGACCTGGAGGAGGCCGGGCTGCAGTGGGCGCGCAGCGGGCGGTGGTCGCTGTCCCGTGGTGCCTGGGAAGCGGCGGCTCGTGCGCTCTTTCGGGCGAGGGAGCTGCAGGCCCCCGCCGCGTGCTGGGCGGCGCCCCTGGGGTCGGCGCTCGAGGCGCTGGGGGACTGCGCCTCCGCCATCGGCGTGTGGCGGGCGGTTCAGGCAACTGCCGACCGTGCGCTGCAGGTGTCCTTGCGCATCCGCATCGCCGAGACCCTCGTGGGTCACGGGCAGCTGGAGGAGGGCGTCGAGGAGTATGCCCGCCTGCTCTCCGAGTTCGGGGAGGTGTTGCCCCGCAGCCGCATGGCCGTGGCCTGGGAAGGCCTGGTGCGCCCGCGCTTGTGGTCGCGGCCATCGCGGTCGGTCGAGCCCACTGCCGACCAGATCCTGCGCCTCGAGGTGTTGTGGAAGGCCTCGCGCTCCTACACTCTGCTCGACCCCCTGGCGTCGCTCGCCCTGATGACCCGGCACGAGCGCCTCGCGTGGGGGCTCCGGGTGCCGTCCCACCACATTCGGGCCTTGAGTCACCACTGCTGGGCGCGGCTGGCGGAGACGGGCCAGGCCGACGAGGTGGACCGAGAGATCGACGCCTTGTTCGCCGTCCACCAGGACAGCTTGCCGCCCGACGACGACGCCCGCATCCACACGAGCGTGGCCCGTGGCTATGGCCGCCTGCTGTCTTGCGACTGGGCCCAGGCCATTCCCGAGCTCGAAGCGGCCTGGACGACCGTGCGCAGGGTTCGGGGCAGCAGCTGGCTGGAGGCGTCTTGCGAAGGTGCCCTCTTGGAGGCCTCGCGGTTCGCGGTGCCGATGCCGAACCTGTCCGAGCGCCTGTCGTCCTTTCTGTCCCGTGCGCGGTCACGGCGGGACCGCCTGGCCGAGCTCCGCGTGCGCTTGTCCCTCGGCTACGGGCTGAAGATGCACCAGACGGCCCGCCCGGAGGTGGCCTACCAGGACCTCGCCGAGGCCTTCCAGCTGTGCGACCCGCCGCCGTCGCTCGATGCCCGCATTCGCCATGCCTGCGCGCTGGGGTGCGTGCATGTGGCCGCCGGCGACGGGGTGTCGGCACTCGCCCACGTCGATGGGCAGCCGATGGACCTGCGGGCGATGCGGCGGATGCGCTACGTGCAGATGGTCTTCGACTCCGTGGTGGTGCGGGGGCTGCTGCTGACCCCCCGTCGCACCTGGTCTCAGGAGCGGCGCTTGCGGCAGGTGTTGCGCGCGCTGCGCCAGATGGGGGGGGCGCTGTGCACCGGCCTCGCCCGCGCCTACTCCGCGGCATGGGCCATCCAGCGCGGCGATGAGACCACTGCCCGCATCGAGCGAGACCATGCCCTGGCGGCCTGGGGGGACGGCCCCTACGGTCTGCTGAAGGCCTGTCTGGTGGGATCGGACGACGCGCTGCTGCGGTGGGGCGTCGCCGACCCCACCTTCAGCCGGCGGGCCTTCCTCGGTGCAGGGGCGGAAGCCGTCCACACACTGCCCCGCTGAGCCTCCTCGGCACCAGCATCACTGGCCGAAGACGACCTCGAGCGCGCTGTCTCCGCGTGCGGTCGCTCCCACCTCGGCGAGGCCGTCCCCGTCGATGTCCACGCCACCCCGCGCCACGGTGCCCAGCCGGCTGCCTTCGGCGCGTCCTGTCCAGCCGTGGCCCTGGTGGCCCACATAGGTGGTGCCCTCGAGCTCGCCGTCGACGTCGAAGGACTCGACCGCGTACAGCGCGCCGGTCTCCACCTCGTCCACGTCCATCGCCCACTCCGCTCCGATCAACAGCTCCGCCGTCCCATCCCCATCCGAGTCTCCGCCGAGGGCGAGGCTGGCGCCCAGGCCCGCATCGGGGTCCTCCCCGAACACGATGGCCACCACGACCTCTTCGGCGGAAGCAGTTCCCCCGGCCAACACGCTGTCGCCGTCGAGCAGCCACACCGCCCCGCCGAGGGACTCCCGGGTGGAGTCGTCGGGCGCGCCGACTGCGAGATCGCTCGTTCCATCGTTGTTCTGGTCGGTCAGGGTGGCCATGGAGCTGCCGAAGCCGCCGGTGCCCACCACCACCATGTCGGCCGCCTCGAGGTCGGTGTCCCCGGTGGTCCACTCCCCGCCGCCGAGCAGGAGGGCCACTGCACCCTGTCCCCCGTCCAGTGTCGCCTCGGGACTGCCGACCCACAGCTCGTCGGTTCCGTCGCCGTCCATGTCGGCCACGCCGCCCAGCTTCGCGGTGGCCGGAAGGTCCTCGGTGCCGGCGATGCGGGTGCCTTCCAGCTCCACGTCCACGGTGCCCGAGGCGGGGCCTGCGACGATGTAGACCGACCCGGACTCGCCGTCGTCCGCCGCGGTCAGGGCCAGGTCGAGGTGGCCGTCCCCGTCGAAGTCTCCGCTGGCGATGGCCTCTCCAAGCGCGAAGCCGGAGCTGGAGGTCCACACCACGTCGGCATCCGCCTCTGCATCGAGGCTGCCGGAGGTCTCTGCGGACACCTGGGCCACGAAGCCCCCATCCGGGGCGCTCACCAGCAAGGCGGCCTCCCCGGCGTCGGTCTCGATGCCCTGCACGGCGGTCCCCAGGCCCACGTCTTCGCCGAACACGAGCAGGCTCGGCTCGGAGTCGGCATCGCTGCCGGGCTGAAGGGCGCTGTTGTCCCACACTCCCACGACACTGGCGAGCGGATTGGCCACCGCCACGCCTGGGCCGGCGCCAAGCCCCGTGGGCATGAAGTCCCACGGAATCGGTCCCTCGCCGCGAGACTCCCCGGGGTCGTCGATGCCGATGCTGTCGCCCGGAAACAGCCGCTGCTTGACGACGGAACTATCGGAGAGTGACGTCACCGTGCGGCACTTCGGGTAGAGCTCGCGCTGCTTCTTGTCGAGCTTGCTGCAGTCGACGTCGGCATCTGCGCTGGCCGGCTGCAGCTCGGTGGGCACCATACAGGCCGGGCGAAGCGAGAGGGCGAGCCAGGCGACCAGGTTCGACGACAGAAGGCGGGCGGGCATGTCAGCTCCTCGGAGGGGGACATCCTCTGAGGGGCTGGGCGTCTGGTCCCCGATTCGTGCAGGGAGGGGCCAGCGGCTACCGCAGGCTGTCGACGTAGTCGCGCCAGACCTTGGCCTTCAGCTCCGTGTGGGCGTGGCGGGCGAGGGCCCGCGCCACCGTCTGGGTGCCGGTGTGGGCGGTGATGGAGGTGGAGGCATCGATGGCCGCCGCGACGACGTCCATGCCACCGGCGCCGAGGCCGGAGATCCGGTCGAGCTGCTGCATCACGCCGCTCTGGGTGAGGCCCTTGTCCTTCACGAAGCCGTTGACCCAGTCGCCTGTGCTCTCCAGCGTCTCGATGATGAAGCCCTGCTTGTCCTTGGTGGAGTCGCCGGGGATGCGGTCGCCGATGGCGTCGAACACGCCGTTGGAGGACAGGGCGCTGGTGGCGAGGCCGCGCCAGGTGCGGGTGATGTCGGCCATGAAGTCGGGGCCGAGGGGCAGCACGCCGTCAAAGACCACCCATGCAGCGATGCGAATGAGGTCGTAGCGGCCATAGTCGGCGAGGGCGACGGCGAACTTGGCGAGCCCCTCGGCGTTCATCTGGGGAAAGCCGTTGAGGCGCCCGAAGGCCAGCAGCTCGGCCATCAGCTTGAGGCCGGCGTCGATGGCCTGGGTGGTGTCGGGCTTGGGGGCGATGTCTTCGATGACCTTCAGACCTCCGAAGCCGCCGAACAGGCTGGACACCGCCTGGGCAGCTGTGGAGGCGGCGCTGACGGCGGCGGTGGCCTGGTCCACGCGGTCGACCATCTGGTAGATCATCAGCGCCTGGGCGTACTTGTCGGAGTCGGTGCGCTCCAGCACCCTGGCCATGTGGGTGACCTGGGCCACGAGCTTGGGCGAGGCGTCCTCGCCGCACAGCTCGGCGACCATCTCGTTGAAGTCGGTGACATTGGACCACTCCCCGGGCACCACCTTGTCGAGGGTCTGCAGGGCCTGCACGGTGAGGTCTTGCTTGGGCAGGGCGTCGAGGGCATGGATGACGGACAATGTGGCCTCCGGATGAGCGCGTGCGGTCGACCTAGCGCATGGGCGGTCCAAGGGGGGGAACAGGTCCATTACGATGGGCCCTCCCGCGCCGAGGGTCGCCTCCGATGAACAGACGTGCCGTCCACCAACATCGCATGGCCTGGATGCCGTGGCTCTATGCCCGCCTCAAGCCAGCCGACCGCGCGTGGGCCGAGGCCTGGCAGGCCGGGCTGCAGGAGAAGCTGTGTGCCCATGAGCAGGTCGTGTTGGGGGACGGCTGCTTCATCGCGCCCGGTGCCGCCATCTTCGGAGAGCCCGGTCGACCGGTCGTGTTGGGGGACGGCTGCTTTGTGGGCGAGGGCGCCTTCATCCACGGACCCGTCACGCTGGGACAGCGGGTGGGCGTGAACCCAGGCGCCCACCTGGACGGCGGTGCGAAGGGCATCTTCGTGGGGGACGACACCCGCATCGCGGCGGGGGCACGCCTCTACGCGTGGAACCACGGCATCGACCCTGGCGCTCCGGTGCGGGCCCAGCGCACGCGCTCGGTGGGCATCCACATCGGCGAGGACGTGTGGATCGGCGCCAATGTGGGCGTGACCGATGGCGTCCACATCGGCGACCACGCCGTGGTGGGCATGGGGGCGGTGGTCACCCGGAACGTCGAGCAGTGGGCCATTGTCGGTGGGGTGCCAGCCAGAGTCATCGGCGACCGTCGCACAGATGGACGCGGACCCGGGCGCAGACGGCGCCCTTGAGGCGTCTTGCGGCACCGAGAACGACGACGCCCGGATGCGGGGCAGGCATCCGGGCGCGGGGCCGCTCAGGTGGGGGCGGTCAGAGGTTCCACTTGTCCGCGAAGGGACCGAAGCCGACGGCGTAGCGGCCGAGCTCGGGCGCGTTGAAGAACACGTTGCCTTCGCTCTCGTAGGGCACCTTGAGGTTGATGTTGCGGCCGGCGAGGGCGTCTTCGGCAGCGTCGAACAGCAGGGTCTCCATCACGTTGAGCATGACGTCGATGTTGAGGTCGAGCTGCACATGGGCTTCGGTGCTACCGTTCTTCGGGATGTACTGGAACTCGTAGGAGTTGTCGGTCTCGCCATTGGCGACATCACTGGCCAGCTCGATCATGTCGTCGACCGAGGGGACCACGTCGGAGACGGTGTCGACCTGGGTGGCGCTCGACAGGTCGCAGGCGGCCTGGGCGTCGGCTTCGGGGGTGCAGGAGTCGTCGCCGGCGTCGCAGAAGCTCACGCAGACCGCGCCGAGGTCCTGGTTGTTCTCGCCCGGGTAGACGTTCATCGCGAGGAGCATCTCGACGAGCGGGATGGGGAAGTTCTTGTTCGGGTTGTGCAGGTCGAACACCACGTCGAAGGAGAAGCGCATGTTGCTCTTCTTCGGCTTGCTGCCCAGGGTCGCCTCGCAGACGCTCGAGCTGCCGAGGTACTCGTGGCAGGCGTAGCGGGCCAGCTTGTTGGCGCCGGGGGCCTCGAGCAGGTCGATGCGGTCGAGCAGCGCGTCGGGCGCCTTCACATTCTTCAGGGCATCTTCGCAGCCGACGCTCCCGAGGCCGACGCCCGCGAGCAGCACGCCGGCGCCGAGGGTGCCGAAGGCGAAGGTGGAGCGGCGGGGGGTGTTTGCGGGGTTCTTCTGGGACATCGGAGGGCCTCCATCCTGCAGGTCTCGGGTCGAGGGTAGCCAGCGGGCGCCCGACGTGTGTGCGGGGCGAATCTTCGACGCAATTCGGGCACGCTGGAATATTTCGATCCTGCGCGCCCTCCACCGTAGCGCGCTTTGGCCAGAGCCGGGATTCACTGCCCTTGCGAACACGCGAATCGGTGGCCTGCGGCAGCCGAGGGCGGCAAGGTGCGGTAAAGGACTGGGACCCTGCGCCGGGGTTTTTTCTTTCCTGAACGGGGTGATGATGGCGGCGACGGGCGCCCGGGTGTTCGACATCCACGAGTGCGTCGGCACTGGTGGCTTCGGCGAGGTCTACCGGGCCACTCTGCGCAGTGCGGGTGGTCTGGAGCGCGAGGTCGCGGTGAAGACCCTGCGCCCGAGCGTGGCCCCCGACGACGACGCCGTGCGGCGCCTGCGCGACGAAGCCCGCCTGCTCGCCCGCCTTGAACACCGCGCCATCCTCGACGTGCTCGACATCGTGCAGCTGGGGGGGCGGGTCGCGGTGGTCATGAAGTACCTCGACGGCCAGGACCTCGGAAGCTGCCTCGAAGGCCACGAGCCCTTGCCCCGCCGCGCTGCGGTCGAGGTCATCGGCGAGGTGGCGAGTGCTCTGGCCGCTGCGGCCGACCACCTCGAGCTGGTCCACCGCGACGTCAAGCCGTCCAACGTGCGCATCCTGTCCGACGGCAGCGTGAAGCTCCTCGACTTCGGCATCGCGCGCTCGCCCAAGGTGGAGCGCGAAGGCCACACCAGCACCGGCATGATCGTGGGCACGCCCGGCTACCTCGCCCCCGAGCGGGTGGCCGAGGCGGTGGATGGCACCGCGAGCGACGTGTACTCCCTCGGCTGCGTGATGTACGCCGCTCTGGCCCGGCGGCCGCTGTTCCACCGGGTGCCGCGGCCCAAGCTGCTGGGCATGGCGCTCGACCAGGACGCCCACGACGCCTACGTCCGGGAGGCGCTCCAGCAGCTTCCCCCCGGCCCCGAGGTCCACCTGTTGCGGCGCATGCTGGCCTTCGAGCCCCACATCCGCCCGCGGGCATCGGCCGTCGAGGAGCGCTGCGAAGACCTCGCCCCCCACCTTCCCGGCGAGCCCCTCCGCCGCTGGGCCCGCCACCGCGCATGGCCCCGTCCCGTCTCTGTAGAAGGGGGCCTCGTGGGACAGAGGTTGATGGAGGAGCTCACGTCCTCGGCACCGGTCGCCCCTTCGGTGCTGGAGCGCGAGACCGCCGACATGGGCTTTCACCAGGCGCCTACCCGGGCAGCGGCTTCGATCACGCCGAGCGCCGAGATCCCGAGTCCCATCGCCCCGGCCCCGGTGTCGCCGTCCCCCCGCCGAACCGGTCCCGTCCGTCCCGTCTCCCGACCCTCCGGCCGCACCCCCAGCCGCGTGCTTCCCGCCCGCACGGCACCGCGCGAAGAAGATGCACCGAGCGGGGGTGGGTCCCCGATGGCGGCGCTCGCCTTCGTGCTCTTCGTGGCCGGCGTCTTCCTGTTCCTGGCCTCCGAGGGCCTCCTCGGGGTGGAGATGGAGCAGAAGGTCCACCGGGTGCAGGATCAGGTGGGCGCCTTCCTCGAAGGCAAGCCCCGCGAGTAGGGCAACTCCCGGGAATCGGGCTCAGTCCGGGTCACACACCCCATCGCAGGTGTGCACCGCCTGTCCTGTGGACATCAAGGCGAACATCTGGTCGAAGGCCACCTGCGTGGTGGGGGCATCGCCGTGTACGCCGTTCTCCTCGGTCGGCGTGGTGTTGGTCTCCGGGGGCATGTAGGCGGCGATGGCGTCGGGCAGGATGTACTGGGACAGCGCAGGGCCGCTGGTGGGACCGGTGAGCGTGTCGATGCCGACCACCGGGTAGGGGGCCTCGTCGAGGTGGTGGGCGCCCATCGCGCGGGCGAGCAGGTCGGTGGACACATTGGGCACCTGCACGTCGCCGATGGCCTCCTGGAGCACCACCACCTTGCCGGTGTCGGTGGCCAGGCTGCGCGAGAGGCCGGCAGGGTCGGAGCGGTCGAAGAAGGTCTGGAGCATCGCCAGGAAGACCGACTGGGACAGGGGGTCGGGGTAGAGCGTGTCGACGAGCAGCTCGATGTTGCCGTAGTGGATGCTGCGCTGAAGCATGGTGCTCCAGCCGGCCCCGGGTACGGCGAGCACGGCCCGAGACACATCGGGCGAGATGGCGGTGAAGGAGGCGCCCTGGATGCCCCCGAGGCTGCCGCCGTAGTACCAGGTGGTCTCGTCGTGGACGTGGGTCCCGTCGCCATCCCAGCCGATGGCGGGGTCGTTCACCAGCTCGGTGCGCACCAGCTCCACGAGCGTGAGGTTGTTCACGAGCGACTGGGCGAGGCGGTCTGTGACGAGCTGGATGCGGGTGATGTCGGGCACCACCTCGGAGAGGATGAGGTCGAGGTCGCCGCGGGACAGGCCGATCCAGTCGGTGGCGATGCCGATGGCCGGCATGGCGGCGAGGCCGGGCTGCACGAGGCCGACGCCCGTACCGCCTGCCATCCACGACTCCCCGGACCCGAACAGGCCGTGGCCGATGACGACGAGCGGCAGGTCGGCTTGTGTCCTGGCAGCGGGGGGCACCACGAGGGTGAAGGGGTAGCTCGGACGCTCGGCCTCGGTGCCTTGCAGCGTGGCCGTGTTGCCGTCCATCACGAGCTCGTAGTCCTCGTTGAGGAAGTTGGGCGGCTGGAAGGTGCCCCGGACCACCAGCCAGGCGTTGTCGTTGGGGTCCACCTCCACCGAGTCGATGGTGTAGGGCACGCCGTCGGCGTTCTCCACGCTGGCCGTGTCCTGCATGGACTGGATGGGACCGAGCACCTGTGCCTCGGAAGCGACCGGAAGCTCCCAAGCGAGCAGCAGGTCCGCCTGGGCCATGCCAGCACCATCGAGGGCCGCGAAGATGTCGTCGTAGCGGTCTCGGGCGCCCTCGATGCGGGCATCGGTGGTGAGGATGTCGTCGCGCAGTGCCGAAAAGCCGGCCGGTGAGGTGAAGGCGGCGCCGTCGATGTCGAGGAGGTCGTTGCGCAGGCCCACGGCGTAGCGTCCGCCGAACCGCAGGGGAGCGAGGGGGCGGATGACCAGGGCGTGTCGGCCGTCGTAGTCGAGGTGACGCTGGTTGGCGTCCATCTCGGTGAGCAGGGGGACCCGTTCGCCGGTCTCGATGTCCACGAGCACGATGGGCACATCGTCTTCAAGTGAGGCGGCAGCGCCTGCGGAGGTGGGTCCCCAGAGCTGGCTGGCGTCGACGTCGCGGCCGAAGTTGACGAGGATGGGTGAGACCGGACTCACGCCATCGGCGAAGTTGAACATCGCCGGGTCGACGGGCAGCTCGCCATCGGGGCTCCAGAAGCCGTCGATGGAGTAGGCGAGGCGACGGCCGGTGGGTGAGTCGGGGTCGTCGGAGGTGTGGAAGACGCTCGGCCACGGCGTGAGGCAGTCGGTGGATACGGCCAGGGGAGAACAGTCCGGGTCGAGGCCCAGCTCCCATGGGTCGTCGGCGCCCGTGTCCCCTGAGTCTGCCGAGTCTCCCGAGTCGTCGGTGTCTTCGCTGTCGACCAGCTCACCGCCACCATCCCCCACCCAGGGCTTGCCCGAGTCGGTGTCGGGAGGACTGCAGGCAGCGAGGAGCACAAGCACCGAGAGTCGAAGAGGCATCGCCATTGCAGCTCCGGGGAAGGGGGACGCCCGGGGTGCATAGCCTCGTCGACCGCTCCATCCTGTCGCTGGGGGGCACTGTGGCAGCTTCCGCTTCGAGCAGGCCGCGCTCCGATTCACCTGGATGGTCTGCTGGACGACGTGATGGACGACACCACCTCGCCCGCAAGGATTCGATGGGACCCGAGCCTTCCACCCGTCGGCCGCGGCGGTCGGACAGCCCCGCGGTGAGCGCGTGTGGCCGCGCCGCGTCTTTGAAGGTGTCGAGCGGAAGTAGCCCAGGTAGCAGAACCCGCTGTTGCCGGCATCCCAAACCAGGCCACCCACAGTGCCAACACGCCAACGCATCTGCTTGAACATCCGCAACTCCCGCACCCGCACGCACGGCCTCCGCCTGGGTCGACATGCAACCCAAGCCGAGACGCCGGTGCGCTCGTGCAAGCCTCACAGGTGGACGCGCTCCACCAGTCCTCCCCACCGAAGGCGAGCCCGGAACTCCGCGCCGCAACGCCCCGCGACAGGCCTCCTCATCGTCGCAGGGCCGTCGTCGTTGAGCACGGCGTCAGGACGTTCCAGTTGCACAAACAACAGCAGTGGGGTCGCATGCGGCATGAAGTTGGAGATCTCATCGATAGTACGACAGGCACCGATTCCCGCGTGTGAACTGCGAATGCGCGACAATGACCGATATGGCGTCATTCGCAGCTGGCGGTCGACCTGGCCTCTCGGCCTTTGTGCAACCGCGAACTCCTGACACCTTCCTCAACAGAGGCGGCGGAGCGGGCGCAAGCGCAACAGAGTCTTCCGGACGCCGCCCTCCGCGCTCGATGGTTGGGTTCAGACCTTGTCGATCCAGCGGGCCAGCTCGGGCAGCTCGGCGCGCTCGAGGGCGTCGAGCAGGGCGTGGGGGTCGTCGTTCGACAGGATGAGGTCGCGGTGGACGTCGCGCACGAAGCCTTCGCTGTTGGCGTGGGAGATCCACTGGATGAGGGGGTCGTAGTAGCCAAGCACGTTGAGCACGCCGACGGGCTTGTGTTGGTACTCCAACTGTGTCCAGGTGGTGACCTCGAACAGCTCCTCCATCGTGCCGAAGCCGCCGGGCATGGCGATGAAGGCGTCGGCGAGCTGGCTCATCATCAGCTTGCGGGGGTGCATGCCGTCGACCACGAACAGCTCGGTGCAACCCTCGTGACCCACCTCCAGCGCCCGCAGCTTCTGGGGGATGACGCCGTAGACCTCGCCACCCAGGCGCAGCACCGTGTCGGCGATCTCGCCCATCAGGCCCACCCGGCCACCGCCGAAGACGAGGTCGATGCCCCGCTCCACCATCGCCGTGCCCATCGCCTGGGCCGCCGCCCGGTAGCGGGGGTCGATGTGATTGGACGAACCGCAGTAGACACAGACGCGGCGCAGCTTTCGGCGGGGGGTGGACTCGCTCATCGGGGGCTCCTGCCAGGGGTGCCCCGCTCTATCTCAGGGGATTGGCCTCGGCTCGGCCGCTCGCCTGGGGTACAAGTCCGGCGTCTGTGACACCCCGGAGGTCGGATGCGCGCACGACACTGGATGGGCCTCATCGCCCTCGTCAGCCTGGGCTGCAGCTCTGGTGACAAGGGGGACAGCGCCAGCAGCTCCGGCGACGAGGGTGCCGGGGAGGATGGGGCTGGCGACGACGGCACCGGCGATGGGGGTTCCGGCGACGACGGGGGCTCCGGTGATGGGGGCTCTGGCGACGACGGCGGCGAGGAGATCGACTGGGACAGCCTCCACGGCGATGTGCCCGACAGTCCGGTGTCCGCTCCCGAGTTTGCGGCCACCAACATGGACGGCACCGCCCGTTCGCGCGAAGACGTGCTCGGTCACCCCACTGTGATGTGGTTCTACCCAGCCGCAGCCACCGCGGGCTGAACGGTCGAGGGTTGCGGGTACCGCGACCTCCAGTCCGAGTTCGATGCGTTGGGTGTGCAGATTGTCGGCGTGGGCTTCGACTCGCCGTCCGCCAACGCCGCCTGGGCTGCCGACGAGGGCTACCTCTTCGAGCTGTGGACCGACGACGACAAGACCCTGGCGCTCGCCTATGGCGCCGTCCCCTCGGCAAGCGCGACCTTCCCGGGCCGCATCACGGTCATCATCGGCCCCGATGGGGAGCAGGTGCTCGAATACGCCGTCTCCGACATCGGCACGCACCCGGCCAAGGTCCTCGAAGACCTCACCGTCATCTACGGCGACTGACCCGTCCGGGGTAGACTGCGCCACCTTTTCGCGTGCCGTCTGCCCCGGAGGCCCCCATGCCCCAGTCCCAATCGCTGTGGACCGCCGCTCTGGCCGTTGCACTGCTCGGCTGTGGTGGCGAAGACCCCGACAAGTCCACCAACGACGACACCGCGAGCCCCGCCGACGACCCCCTCGACCACGCCTGCCCGGGTGCCGAGGGCTGCGCGTCCAATGAAGGTGCCCTGCGGGTCGGTGCCGCCTCCCTCGACATGACCCCCACCTGCTGGGAGACCTGGGAGGACCTCGACGGAAATGGCGAGTATAGCGTCAGCACCGATGTCTTCGACGACTGCGGCTGCGACCGCCTGTGTCCCGATGACGACGGCTATCCGGGCCCCGATGACGGAGAGGGCGACGGCAGCTTTCATGCCCTCTGGCTCGCCGGCTTCGGCAACGGGCGGGCCATGGCCACCGTGCACGACCCCATCGACGCGCGGGCCATCGTGCTCGAGTCTGGTGACACCAGCGTGGCCATCGTCACCCTCGACGTGGTGGGCTGGTTCTACGACGACACCCTCGTGGTCCGACAGGCCGTTGCCGACGCCGGCTCCAACATCGACCTCGTCATCGTCCAGGCCACCCACAACCACGAAGCGCCCGACACCATGGGCCAGTGGGGCTCCCGCTTCGGCGAGCGTGGTGTCGACGACCGCTACCTGCAGCAGCTCACCGATGGTGCCGTGCAGGCCGTGCTGGAGGCCGAGGCCGGGCTCACCGACGTCACGATGGTGGTGGGGGAGGCCGACTCCGCCGCGCCTTTTGGTGACAAGGGCACCCGCAACACCGTCCGAGACAGCCGTGACCCGGTCATCATCGACGAGATGGTGGGAGCCGCGCACTTTGTCGACGGCTCGGGCAACACCGTGGCCACCATGGTCCACTGGAGCAACCACCCCGAGGTGCTGTCCTCGCGCAACCTCGCGCTCACGTCCGACTTCCCCTGGGCGCTGCGAGACACCGTCGAAAACGGCCTCGCATACGACAACCGCACGCAGGAGGGCCTCGGCGGGGTGGCCGTCTACATCCAGGGCACGGTGGGCGGCCTGATGACCCCTCTGGGCATCACCGTCACCGACTGGGATGGCGTCGACCACGGCGACTCCGACTTCGCCAAGGCCCGTGCGCTGGGCGACGTCATCGGCGGACTCGCTCTCGACGCCGTCGACGCGGGCACCGCCGCCACCGACCCCACCGTCTCCTTCGGCACCTTGTCCGTCGACCTGCCCGTGGAGAACCTCGGCTTTCAAGCGCTGTTCCTGATGGGCGTCTTCGAGCGCGAGATCTTCGGCTACGACGAGACCCAGGCCCTCGACGACGACAACATGCCGTCGGTCCACACCGAGGTCGACCTCGTCACCGTGGGGCCGCTTCGCATGCTCACGATGCCCGGCGAGCTCACGCCCGAGCTGGCCATCGGTGGCTACGACGGCAGCCGGGTCAACACAGCCGAGGTGGAGTTCATCGCCTCGGACAACCCCAACCCGCCCGATGTGGGTGCCGCTGCCGCCGGTCCCTACCTCAAGGAGGCCCTGGGGGGAGACGTGGCCTGGGTGCTGGGCCTGGGCAACGACGAGATCGGCTACCTCGTGCCCCCCTACGACTACATCCTCGACGACGTCACGCCCTACCTGTCCGAGGCGGAGGGCGACCACTACGAGGAGACCAACTCCATCGGTCCGAGCGCCGTGCCGCTGCTTCTGGAGGCGGCCGACACCTTGATGACCCACGCCCCCTGAGGTGCTTCGGGTGGCACATCGCCGGTCGGTGCATATGCACCAGCCGAGGAGGGCAGCGCCATGCGTGACCCGTATGCAGTTCTCGGCGTGTCCCGAACGGCCGACGCCGACACCATCCGCAAGAAGTACAAGGAGCTGGCCCGCCGGTTCCACCCCGACCTGAACAAGTCCCCCGGCGCCGAAAAGCGCTTCAAGGAGATCAACGAGGCCAACGAGGTGATCGGCGATCCCGAAAAGCGCAAGCTGTGGGACGAGTTCGGTGAGGTGTCCACCAAGCCTGGCTTCGACGCCAACAAGGCCCGTGCCTGGAAGCAGGGCTTTGGCGGTGGAGGCGGTGGTTTCCCGGGCGGCGGCTTCCCCGGTGGCGGCTTTGCGGGCGGCGACCTGGGCGACCTGCTCGGAAGTATGTTCGGGGCTGGACAGCGGCGCCGTGGCCCCCCCGGATTCGGGCGGCGGGCGCCTCCCAAGGGGGTCGACGCCGAGGTCACCATCCGGGTGTCTCTGGCCGACCTCCTCACGGGGGAGTCCCAGACGGTGCAGTTCCAGCGGGCAGGCGCCGACGGCCGAATGACACCGGAGTCCCTCAAGTTCGCGATTCCGGCAGGGGTGCGCGACGGTGGCAAGTTCCGTCTGCGCGGCAAGGGCGGGCCGGGTCCCGCAGGTGGACGCCCGGGCGACCTGCTCGTCACGGTGAAGGTGGCCCCCCACGCCTCGCTGAGGGCAGATGGAGACGACCTGGTGATGGACCTTCCCATCACCTTTGGCGAGGCTGCCCGCGGTGGGTCCATCGAGGTGCCTACCCCGGAAGGCCCGGTGCGCATCAAGGTCCCTGCCGGGGTGACGGGCGGACAGAAGCTGCGGCTCCGCAAGCGTGGACTGCGCAAGAAGGGCGATGAACGCGGCAACCTCGTGCTCATCCTCCGGCCTACCCTGCCCGAGGGCTCCGAGGCACTCCAGGAGCTCGCCGAGCATGTCGATGCTCTGTACGATGGCGACGTGCGGTCCACACTCACCTTCTGAAGCGGGCGATGGGGACCGGTGTCCCCCCGGTCCACCCCTCTGACCCGAACCGGCCAGGATTGGTCAGCCACGCACCCAATCCCCGCTTGACAACCCCCGCCTCTGACGCCTAAAACCGCCCGACTGAGCGCGACCTGGAGATGCAGGTCGATGGCGCCGTCTTGCTCGACGGGCGCCGCTCCGGAGGAGACATCATGCGTGGATTGAGTGGACTGATGGTGGCTGTGCTCGCGGGCAGCGTGGCCATCGCCTGCAGTGGCGGTGACAAGGGCGGCGGCAGTGAAGACAGCGGCGGCGCTGGCGAAGGTGGCGGAGGCTCCGGCGGCGACGGTGGCGGCGGCGGCGGCAGCTTCGAGGACTTCATCAACACCTCGGTGTCCCCCGAAGGCGACTTCACCGGCTTCGAGACCGGCCACGAAGGCGCGGGCGGCTGGCTCGACCCCGGCACTCCCGACAGCAGCTGCGTGGTGGAGCGCCCCGTCCAAACGAAGGTGGAAGACTTCGAGAACGGCCACGGTGTCGCCGAAGCCACCGTGGAGATCTGGTACGCAGACGCCGTGTCTGGCGCGCCCGACGTCACCATGACCTCCGACTCCTCGGGCAACGTGTCCGGCGACAGCTCCCTGGTGTGCCAGCCGCTCACCTACAAGGTCGCCACCGACCCCGCCCTCGACGACACCAAGCCCACCTTCGAGGCCCACGTCGTCTACACCTACACTTCCGGCGAGATCGACGAGTACTTCAACTCCGTCGCCAAGAGCACCTACCAGCTCATCCCGAGCCTGCTCGGCGTCAGCGTCGACCCCGCGAAGGGCACGGCCGCTGGCACGGTCTACGACATCAATGGCGACCCCGTGAAGGGCGCCCAGGTCGTGGTCACGAGCACCGGCGGCGACATCGCTGGCGACACCGTCGTCAAGTACTTCGTCGAGGAGTTCCCGAACCGCGAGCAGCCCGAGACCTCCGAAGACGGCCTGTGGGTCGCGGTCAACATCCCACCCGGCGACTGGACCATCGACGCCTACGTCTCCGATGGCGCGGGGGGGCACATGCTGATGGGCCGCACCACGGTCACCATCTTCGCCGACTCCATCAACATCGGGAACATCCACGTCGGCTACGAAGGCGTCAAGATCCCCGAGAACTGCCTGACCGCCTGCGAATAGGCAGCCCACATCCCGGGCGCCCGTCCCCCCATGCAACGGTATGGGCGCCCGTCCCCCCTTCCAATATTGGACGGAACCCATGCTGAACGCTGCGTCCGTGCTGCTTTTCGGTCTTGCGACCAGTGCCCAGGCCGTCGAAGACAACTGGGACTTCGAGCTTGAGGGCTACTACCGCGTGCGCGGCTACCGGTTCTCGCCCCTCGATGCGGAGATGAAGGAGGGCGGGTCGTTCATGACCCACCGCCTGCGCATTCAGCCCCAGCTCAACTTCGAGGACCGCGCCAAGTTCTTCATGCAGGCCGACCTGCTCGACAACGTGGTGTGGGGCGACAACAGCTCGCTGATGCCGGCCTCGGTGTTCGCCCAGGAGCCGAGCTTCACCCGCATGGACGGCCAGTCCCAGGACTACTTCCAGCGGTCCACCACCGCGCCCATGATCAAGCGCGCCTGGATGGAGTTCAAGCTGCCGGTGGGTGTGATGCGGGTGGGTCGCCAGGAGTCCAACTGGGGCATGGGCATCTTGTCCAACCACGGCAACGGCTTCGACGACACCTTCGGCGAGAACCACTGGGGCTCCACCTTCGACCGCATCATGTTCGCCACCAAGCCCATCGCCATCGCCCAGACCATCATGGGCCGCGAGGTCTCCGACATCCCGTTCTTCGCGGGCATCGGCGTCGACCGCCTGGTGGAAGACCCCCTCCACCAACACTACGGCTACACCTGTTCGCTCGAAGACGTCACCGGTGAGCGCATCGTGGAAGGGATGGACGGCTACGACCCCCGCTGCGACACCATCGACCAGGCCACCAACCAGGCCGGCATCGACGGCATCCACGACATCGAGCACGACTACGTCGACGACACCCGTCCCGAGACCGCGCGCAACGACGTGTGGTTCGGCGACAACAACGACGACGCCTACGAGATGGTCTACCTCGCCATCTACAAGGGCGAAAACGTGCCCATGTTCGGCTCCTCGGGCGACTTCACCCTGGGCGCCTACGTCATCGACCGGCGCCACCAGGAGTCGGCCTCGAAGATCCGCATCGCCGACGCCTACATGAAGTTCCTGTTCAAGGGCATCTACCTGGAAGGCGAGGTCGTCAACATCAGCGGCACCACCTCCGGTCTTGCCCTTCCCGGCACCTACGACCCCTCCTCGTCTCTCGACAACCCCCTGTACAAGGACGTCGACATCTGGGGCTGGGCCGCCCGTGCCGGCTACAAGCGCCAGGCCTACACCCTCATGTTCGACGCCGGCTTCAGCGGTGGCGACGAGAACGTGGCCGACAAGAACTTCACCGGACGCGCCCTGCACCCCGACTTCAACGTGGGCCTGCTCATCTACGAAGAGGTGCTCGCCCGCGTCACCCAGCGCACCTGGGGCTCCGAGGCCTACGCCCTCTGGAGCAACGGCGGCGTGTGGAACTCGAAGTACATCTTCCCCAATGCCACCTTCCGGCCGATGAACAACTGGGAGATCACGGGCGCCTACCTGCTCGTGTGGCCCGACAAGCCCGATGGGGCCCGCATCCGGTGTTCCGACGGCGACGGCGTGGAGTGCGTCGACCCCGCCGACGAGAATCTCGCCCAGGAGATCGGCTACGAGGTCGATCTCGCGGTGAAGCACACCTTCCATGAGCACATCAACTTCACCGTGGAAGGCGCCTGGGCCCAGGTGAGCAACCGGGTGCCCCTCGATGACCTCGGCCTCGCCACCGATGGCCGCTTCTTCACTGTGCAGACGCGCTTCGCCTACTTGTTCTGACCGGGGACAGGCTACGTGCCGTGGGGTGTGCCCGGCGGTCGGGCGCACCGCCTCCTCTCGAATGGTGGAGATGACGTGCACGCGGCAATTCTCGCCATCGAGCTGTACCTTGTGGTCATCGCGGTCGACGTGTTGATCGCCTGGGTGCAGGAGGACCCCCGCCGCTGGCCCCGGCGCCTCACCCACGCACTCACCGAGCCTGTGCAGAAGCCCTTGCGGGCGCTGCTCAAGCGGGTGCGTCCGAACGGACTCGACTGGAGTCCCTTCTTCGTGGTGGCGCTGCTGGGGGTCGTTCGCGTGATTCTGGTGCGCTCATGACGCTCGCTGCCGTCCTGCTCTCAATCGTGGCATGGGCTGGTCCCGTGCAAGACCTCGCCCAGGCCGCCGACCCCGACCTGCCCGAGGCAGCGCGCATGGCGGCCTTCGAGCGGTTGGTATCGGCCGGCACCACCGACATCGGCACCGTCACGCGCGTGGCTCTCGACGATGAGGGCGACACCCGCAAGCGCTGGGTGGCCATCCGTGCGCTCGGCAAGATCCAGGGCGACCGGGCCCAGCAGACCCTCGAGAAGCTCGCCAAGAACCCCGAGCCCGCCATTCGGGCAGCCGCCGTGCAGTCGATGGGAGACCTCGGGAATGGTCGACTGAGCCCCGTTCTCATCGAAAAGCTCACCGACCCTGCCGTCATCGTGCGGGCGGGAGCGGCAGAAGCCCTGTGCAAGGTGGGCGACTACTCGGCGGTCGAGCCACTGGCCGCTGCGTTGCGGTCCAGCGACAACTTCTACCGAGGGTCCAGCCTGTGGGTGCGGCGCCACTTTGTGGCTGCATTGGGTTGCATTGGCAGCCGCGAGGCCATTCCGATTCTGTTGGCCTCTCTCGACGACAAGGACCCCTCCGTCCAACAGTCGGCTGTGCTTGCCTTTCGCCAGGTGGCCGGCTTCAGCTACGGCGAAGGTCGCAGTCCCGAAGAAGAGGTGCAGGCCTGGAAACGCTGGGCGGCCGACCAGCTTCGATAGCCGGCCGACCGCCTCGTTCATCCAACGCTGGCGTCAGTGGGGGAAGGACGTGTCTGTCACCGCTTCGACGTGGCACTGCTGACAGCGGGTGCGGTCGGCGTGCGGCGTCTTGATCTCCTCGCGGGCATCGAGTCCGTCGTGGCACGCCACGCAGTTTTCGCGCATGAACGTGCGGTGAGGCATCACCGGTGGGGCCCCGGCGTAGAGTCTGTCGCCTTCTCGCATGTCTTGTGCCTGCCCCTCGAACTCGTTGGGCTTGAAGATGTGGTCGGTGGTGACCGGCACATGGCACTGGCGGCAGCGGGCGTCGTCGGACAGGCCCGGGGTGGCGTCGTGGGGCATGGCCGGGGCCACGCCGAGTCCGTCGACCTGCATGGCCTGGCCCGCGTGGCAGTTGGTACACGATGCGCCCAGGTTGTCGTGGGGCATCACCGGCGGCGCACCATCGTAGGCACGCCGGTCGGCCCGCTCCGTGGCAGGGGTCTTTTCGACCGGCTCGTCGATGGGTTCCTGCGGCGTGTCGATGCACGCGACCAGGAATACCAGCAGCAGGGCATGGACTCTCATCCCCGCTCCACCTTCACCGCGCACTTCTTGTAGTCGGGCTCTTTGCTGATGTTGTCCATCGCATCGAGCGTGAGGCGGTTGACGAGCAGTCCTTCATCGAAGAACGGCACGAACACGCTGCCCTTGGGCGACTGGGCGCGGCCGTTCAGCTTCGCCGGCAGGGTGAGCGTTCCGCGGCGGGAGGTGAGCTTGACCTTGTCGCCGTCGTTGATGCCGAGCTCGGCGGCGTCGGCGCGGTTCATCTCCACGTAGGCGCTGGGAACGGCCTGGTGGAGCTGCTTCACGCGACGGGTCATCGAGCCTGTGTGCCAGTGCTCCAGCACGCGGCCGGTGCACAGCCAGAAGGGGTAGTCGGCGTCGGGGCTCTCGGCCGGGGGGTGGTAGGGGCGGAACCAGACCGCCGCCTTCTCGCCATTGGCCTTGGCCTTGTAGAAGTGCACGCCCTCCTTCTTCTTCACATAGGGGTCGTGCCCCGCAGCGTAGCGGTAGCGCGTCTCCTTGCCTTCCACGACGGGCCAACGCAGGCCACGAGACTGCTCGAGCTGCTCGTAGGTGCCAACGTCCTTGCCGACGCCGGTGGTGAAGGAGCGGTACTCCTCCCAACACACGCGGTGCCAGTCGTCGTCGGGCCAGTTGAACAGGTCGGTGTAGCCCATCCGACGGGCGACCTCGACCATCTGCCAGGCATCCTCGACGGCTTCACCGGGCGGTTCGACGGCCTTGTGCCAGTGCTGCGTGCGGCGCTCTGTGTTGCCGAACATGCCCTCGCGCTCGACCCAGGCTGCGGCAGGCAGGATGAGGTCGGCCACCGCAGTGGTGGGGGTGGGGTAGATGTCGCTCACGATGAGGAACTTGCCATCGCCCGGCTTGCGGTCGATGCGGTGTACGTTGGGCATGGTCTGCCACGGGTTCGTGGTCTGCACCCACAGCACCTTGACGTCGCCGCGGTGCCACGCACGGAACAGGTCGACCGTGTGGAAGCCGGGTTTCGGGTTGAGCGAGCCCTCCGGGATGCCCCAGATCTTCTCGGTCTTCTTTCTGTGGTCTTCCTTCATCACCAGCATGTCGGCGGGCAGGCGCACGTTGAGGGTGCCGACCTCGCGGACCGTGCCACATGCCGAGGGCTGCCCGGTCAAGCTGAAGGGGTTGGACCCCGGCTTGCTGATCTTGCCCGTGAGCAGGTGGATGTTGTTGATGAGGTTGTTCATCCAGGTGCCGCGCGTGTGTTGGTTCACGCCCATGCACCAGAGGCTCACCGTGCCGCGCTTGCTGTCACCGTAGATGTCGGCCAGCGCCTTGATCTGGGCGGCGGGCACCCCACTGAGCTCCTCGACCTTCTCGGGGGTGTACTCCTCGAGCAGCCTGGCGAACTCCTCGAAGGACGATGCCTGGCCCTTGTCCTTGAAGCCGTACTTCTCGGCATTGTCGCCAAAGCAGCCGTAGCCGATCTTGTCGAGGTCTTCGATGCCGCGCTTGAAGACGATGTTTTCTTCGATGAACCGCTTGTCCACCCGACCTGACTTCACGAGCAGGTTCAAGATGCCGTTGGCGATGGCCAGGTCGGAGCCCGGCTTGAACTCCATGTACATGTCGGCGTAGTGCGTGGTCGGCGTGCGGCGGGTGCCGAGGTCGACGATGCGCACATGGGGATGCTGGCGCTTGTGCTCGAGGATTCGGCTGAAGAGCACCGGGTGCATCTCCGCCATGTTGTTGCCCCACAACACGAAGTCGTCGCCGAGCTCGAAGTCGTCGTAGCAGCCCATCGGCTCGTCGGACTGGAACTGCGTCATGAAGCCCATGACCGCGCTGGCCATGCAGAGACGGGCGTTCGCCTCCAGGTTGTTGGACTTCATTCCGCCCTTGATCCACTTGAGGGCAACGTAGCCGTCGAAGATGGTCCACTGGCCGGAGCCGTAGATGCCCACGCTCTCGGGACCATCCTTGTCGATGGACTCCTGGTACTTCTTCGCGATGAGGTCGTAGGCCTCGTCCCAAGACACCTTCTTGTAGGTGCCGTCGGGCTGGCGAAGCTGCGGGTGGGTGAGGCGGTCGCGGCCGTAGAGGACTGCGGGGAGGTGGTAGCCCTTCACACACAGCAGGCCCTTGTTCACGGGGGCTTGGGTGTCGCCCCGCACCGCCTTGACCTTGCCGTCGGCCACACCGACCTCGACCCCGCAGCCCGTGCCGCAGAAGCGACAGGGGGCCTTCATCCAGGTCATGCCCTGGCTCCTGGTGTCGGTCGGACCGGCTGCGTTGGCCTCACCACCCCACAGTACGGTCTCTCGGGTGCATCCGATGCCGGCACCCGCTGCTGCGGTGGCGCCGAGTGACTTGAAGAATGTGCGTCTTTTCATGACTGCTCCTGGCGCCTACTGGGGTCCGTAGCGCTCGGCCATGGCCTTGCGGATGCGTTCCATGTCGGCTTCCGCGCCTTCCTCGAACCAGACGTGCTCGGGGCGGGCGAGGATGTCGTCGATGACAGCGTCGACAGCGGCGGCGCCGTCAGCGTTGCCGTGCTCGGCGGCTTCGTGGGTGAGCTCGCGTGCCTGGGGAATCAGCTCCATGTAGAAGCGCTCGGCGACTTCGTACATGCCGTGCCAATGGCTGTAGTCGGGGGCCATCATGCTGGCGCCGTGACGCGCCCGGCGACCCTCGTGGTGCCACAGGTAGAACCAGGTCCACTCGATTTCTTCGTCGAACTGGGTCTTCGAGATGACGCCGTTGTCCTTGAGGGCCTTCATGATCTTCAGGCCGGGCTTGGCGAACTTCTCGTTGTACAGAATGATGAAGCTGTCGTACTGCTCGTAGAAGTTGTTGACGGTCTGTTCGCTGTGACAGGTCGCGCAGGCCTGCTTCATGCGGACGCGCTTGTCGTCGGCGCTGTCGGCGATGAGCTTGGCGCGCTTGTCGGGATCGGTCTCCTTGACGATCTTGTGGTGGACGTCGGTGTCCATGCGGGTCGACACGGGGGGACGGTTGGTCCAGGAGATGCGCTCGCCCGGGTCGTGCGTGATGCGTCCGCCGTTCTCCTTGTTGCCGGACATGTGGCAGGAGGCGCAGGTCGGAGCGGCCGAGTAGTCCTCGCCCAGAACCCAGTTTTCGGCGTCGAGGTTCATCTTGTCCTTCATGTCGCGGTAGGCGATGCCGTGCTTGGACTCCTCGTAGACCTCCTTTTGGGGGTGGTCGGGGCCAAGGTGGCACTTGCCGCAGTTTTCGGGCTGGCGGGCGCGGCGCGGGCTGAAGTCGTGGCGGCTGTGGCATGCGGTGCAGGAGCCACGGGAGCCGTCGAGGTTGAGTCGGCCGATGCCGGTGTTGGGCCACGAGGTGCTCGACAGCATCGGGATGCCGTCGGAGTCGCGCTTGATGAGGGCGACGGCGTCGAGGTTGGTCGGCTTGCCTTCGCCGTCGGGCTTGAGCTCGTCGACCGTCACGAGGGAGCCGTCGGTGCCTTCGATGGCGACCTTGGCCCCGTGG